>Ga0302326_10002219_pt1 | contig 47599 bp, 50 predicted proteins | sample Palsa_T0_3_FD_202264 | JGI IMG/M metagenome (GOLD analysis project Ga0302326, IMG submission 202264) | Peat permafrost microbial communities from Stordalen Mire near Abisko, Sweden - Palsa_T0_3 | ecosystem: Environmental > Terrestrial > Soil > Palsa > Peat permafrost | place: Sweden: Abisko... | reverse complement strand
CATCGATGAATACAAAGCTTGTTCTTAGCGCTGTTGCGGCGGCGCTCGTGCTCTGCGCCTGCAGCAGCAGCCAGGATTCCGCGACCCCGGCGCCTGCTCCGGCCGCGCCGATGGCAACGCCGCCCGCTGACAGCAGCGCGACCCCGGCAGCTCCGGCTGACAGCAGCAGCAGCAGTGGCGGTGCCATGTCGAGCACGCCGCCTGCCTCGTCCTCGTCCGGACATTAATCGGACGCTGGAGCCGATCTAGGCCGACGAGCGATCAGCTCGTGGGAAAGCCCGTGCAGACCGGAAGCGTCCGGTCTGCCGGGCTTTCCTGTTTCTCATCTTCACCATGCCTCAAGTCAGTCTCAGAGACACTCGTAGCGCACGCAATGACCGCCGCTGGATCGAGGGTGTCTATCGCGACTACCTGAACGATCTGGCTCCCGCAGCCACGGGAATCTTCCCTGCGCTCGGGGAATTCGGCCATCGCGAGCCCGACCAGCTGCTGAGCTGGTTTGGCGATCCCAGCGCTCAGGTGCTGACAATTCTTTACGGAGAGGAGCCCGTGGGCTTCGCCATGGTGCGCCGGCGGCTGCCGGCCGCCGCGGGCGCCGCCACCCTGTCCGAGTTCTCCATGGCGGAATTCTTCGTCGCGCGCCGCTGGCGGCGGCGTGGCATAGGCTCACAGGCCGTGCGGCTGCTGTTCGATCGCTTCGATGGCCAATGGCTGATCACCGAGCACGTGCGCAACAGCGGCGCGGTGAAGTTCTGGCGCGGCGTGGTAGCGGCCTACACGCGTGGCAAGTACCAGGAGCGCATCGTCAACGGCGAGGTGCAGCAGCACTTCGAGTCGGGACCGCAGCGGCGCTAGCGACCGCGCGCACGGGCCTGAGGGCCGCGCCGCGTTCCAGCAGCGGCTTCAGATACGCGCCGGTGACCGATTCGCTCTCGCGGCAGATGGCCTCGGGCGTGCCCGCCGCCACCACCCGGCCACCGCGTTCGCCGCCGCCGGGACCCAGATCAATCACGTAGTCGGCGGTCTTGATCACATCAAGATTGTGCTCGATCACGACCAGGGTATTGCCGGCATCGCGCAGCTGGTGCAATACCCGCAGCAGCTGCGCGATATCGTGAAAGTGCAGGCCGGTGGTGGGCTCATCGAGGATGTAGAGCGTGCGGCCGACGCCGCGCTTGGCCAGCTCACGCGCCAGCTTGACCCGTTGCGCCTCCCCGCCCGAGAGCGTGGTCGCATTCTGTCCCAGCCGCACATACGACAGGCCGACTTCCATGAGCGTGCGCAGCTTGACGGCGATCGCCGGCACGTTCTCGAACAGCCGCTGCGCCTCCTCGACCGTGGTGTCGAGCACCTCGTGGATGCTGCGGCCGCGGTACTGGATCTCGAGGGTCTCGCGGTTGTAGCGCCGCCCGCGGCAGACGTCGCACGGCACGTAGACGTCGGGCAGAAAATGCATCTCGACGCGGATCACGCCGTCGCCCTGACAGGCCTCGCAGCGGCCGCCCTTGACATTGAAGCTGAAGCGTCCCGCGTCATAGCCGCGCGCGCGTGACTCCGGCACGGCGGCAAACAACTCGCGCACGGTGGTGAACAGCCCGGTGTAGGTGGCGGGATTGGAGCGCGGGGTGCGACCGATCGGATTCTGGTCGATCTCGATCACGCGCTCGAAACGCTCGAGTCCGTCGATGCCATCGCACGGGCTGGCGCCATCCAGGCTGGCGCCGTTCAGGCGTGCCGCGGCGTGCCGGTACAGCGTGTCCTCCACCAGTGTCGATTTGCCCGAACCGGACACACCGGTCACGCAGGTCAGCGTGCCAATGGGCAGCGCCACGCTCACCTCGTGCAGGTTGTTGCCGCGGGCGCCGCGGATCGTGATCCATTGGTCACTGGCGGCGCTGCGCCGGCGCGTGGGCACCGGGATGCGCTCGCGGCCGGACAGGTAGGCGCCGGTCAGGGAGGCGGGGTCGGCTTCGATCTGCGCCGGAGTGCCCTGGGAGACCACGCGGCCGCCGTGGGCGCCGGCGCCGGGACCGAGATCCACCACATGGTCGGCGGCACGGATCGCATCTTCGTCGTGTTCGACCACGATGACGGTATTGCCCAGGTCGCGCAGGCGCTTGAGCGTTCCGAGCAGCCGCTCGTTGTCGCGCTGATGCAGGCCGATCGAGGGCTCATCCAGAATGTACATGACGCCAGTGAGGCCGGAGCCGACCTGGCTTGCGAGGCGGATACGCTGCGCCTCGCCGCCGGACAGCGTGCCAGCGCCACGATCGAGCCCCAGGTAGTCCAGCCCCACGTCGACCAGGAAGCGCAGGCGCTCTCCGACCTCACGCACGATGCGGGCGGCAACCTCGGCGCGCCAGCCCTCGAGCTTGAGCGCGCCGAAGTATTCGCTGGCCTGTCCGACCGTCAGGCGTGTGACCGCGGGCAGGTTGCGGCCGTCGATCAGCACCGAGCGGGCGGCTTCGTTGAGGCGCGCGCCGCCGCAGTCGACGCAGGCCCGCGTGCCCAGGTATTTGCGCAGCTCCTCGCGTACCGCCTGCGAGTCGGTCTCGCGATAGCGGCGCTCGAGATTGGGCACGATGCCTTCGAAGGTGTGGCGCTTGCGGGTACTGCGGCCCGCTGCCTCGCGGTAGCGAAACTCGATCTGCTCCTCGCCGCTGCCGTACAGCAGCAGCCGCTGCACGGATTCGGGTAGTTCGCTCCAGGGCATCTCGAGATCGAAATGGTAATGCCGCTCGAGTGACTGCAGCAGCTGGAAGTAGTGCGCGTTGCGCCGATCCCAGCCGCGCACGGCGCCGCCGGCCAGCGACAGATGCGGGTGCACGACCACCCGCTCAGGATCGAAGAACTCCTGAAATCCCAGGCCGTCGCAGGTCGGACAGGCGCCGGCCGGATTGTTGAACGAGAACATGCGCGGCTCGAGCGGCGGCACCGAGAAGCCGCACTCCGGGCAGGCATGCCGGCTGGAGAACAGCAGCGGCGCCAGTGCCGGATTGTCCGGAAACACCACCTCGGCGATGCCATTGCCCAGCTCGATCGCGGTCTCGAAAGACTCGGCCAGGCGCTGGCTGGCCTCCGGACGCACGCGAAAGCGGTCGACCACCGCCTCTATAGTGTGCCGGGTCTTCGGGTCGAGCTTGGGCACCTGGTCGATTTCATGCACCGCGCCGTCGATGCGCACGCGCACGAATCCCTTGCCGGCGAGCTCGGCGATGCGTTGCGCGTGCTCGCCGCGCCGTTCCTCGACCAGCGGCGCCAGCAGCAGCGCCAGCTCGCCGTGGGGCGCGAGCAGGGACTGATCGACCATCTGACTGACGGTCTGCGCCGCAAGATCGATGCCGTGACGCGGGCAACGCGGTAGCCCGGCGCGCGCGTACAGCAGGCGCAGGTAATCGTAGATCTCGGTCACCGTGCCCACGGTCGAGCGCGGATTGTGCGAGCCGCTCTTCTGCTCGATGGCAATGGCCGGCGACAGACCCTCGATGCTGTCGAGATCGGGCTTGTCCATGACCGCGAGGAACTGGCGGGCATAAGCCGACAGCGACTCGACGTAGCGGCGCTGCCCCTCGGCATAGAGTGTGTCGAAGGCCAGCGAGGACTTGCCCGAGCCCGACAGTCCGGTGAACACGATCAGCCGCTCGCGCGGCAGATCGAGGTCGATATTGGCCAGATTGTGGGTTCGGGCGCCGCGGATGCGGATGGTCTGCATGGTCAGCTCAGGAGGCTCGCGGGTGCAAAAGGACAAACAACCACTATAAACGCAGCGGCGGCCCAGACCCAAAAACACTACAATGGCCGCTCACCGGGGCGGATCTCACGACGAGGCGAATCATGGCGCGGGGCATCAACAAAGTTATCCTCATCGGTCACCTGGGCGCTGATCCGGAAACGCGGGCAATGCCTTCCGGCACGACCGTGGCCAATCTGCGGCTCGCGACCACCGAGAGCTGGAAGGACAAGCAATCCGGGGAGCAGCAGGAGCGCACCGAATGGCACAACGTCGCCTTGTTCGGTCGGATCGGCGAGATTGCCGCCGAGTACCTGCGCAAGGGCTCACAGGTCTATATTGAGGGTCGATTGCGCACTCGCAAGTGGCAGGACAAGGAAGGCCGCGATCGCTACACCACCGAGATCGTCGGTAACGAGATGCAGATGCTCGGCGGCCGCGGCGGCGGTAGCGGCGGTGAGCGCGGCAGCTCCGCACCTGAGGCCAGTGCGCGCCTGGAGGCGCCCGAGAATGCCGCGGCCGGTGCCGGCGCCTCCCGCGATGAGTTCGATGACGACATTCCATTCTAGATAACCTATTGATTTTATTGAATTTCGACTTTAACGCGGCGCCGATTCGGCGCCTTTCGCGTTCCCTGGACGGCATAAAACCGCTACCCTTCGGAAGCCCGTTTAGCTGACGTTCATGGCTGGCCGCTACCACATCAAGACCTTCGGTTGTCAGATGAATGAGTACGACTCCGCTCGCATGGCGGACGTGCTGCGGGCCGCCCTTGGTCTGCAGGGCACCGACGACCCCGCTGAGGCCGACCTGCTGCTGATGAACACCTGCTCGGTGCGCGAGAAAGCGCAGGACAAGGTGTACTCGCTGCTCGGGGAGTGGCGCCAACTCAAGCTGCAGCGCCCGGAGCTCATCATCGGTGTCGGCGGCTGCGTCGCCAGCCAGGAGGGCGAGGCCATCACCGCGCGCGCACCGTTTGTGGATCTGGTGTTCGGACCGCAGACGCTGCACCGCTTGCCGCAGATGATCGCCGAGCTCAAGCGGCGCGGACGCGCGGTGGTCGACGTGAGCTTTCCGGCGATCGAGAAATTCGATGCCTTGCCCGAGCCGCGCGCCGAAGGCACGCGCGCTTACGTCTCGGTCATGGAGGGCTGCAGCAAGTATTGCAGCTTCTGCGTCGTGCCCTATACCCGCGGCGACGAGGTCAGCCGCGATTTCGAATCGGTGCTCGCCGAGGTGCGCGCGCTCGCGCGCCAGGGTGTGCGCGAAATCGTGCTGCTCGGGCAGAACGTCAATGCCTATGCCGGCGCCATGGCCGACGGCGTGATCGTGGATCTGTCGACGCTGATGCATCACGTGGCGGCGGTGCCGGGCGTCGAGCGCATCCGCTTCACGACTTCGCACCCGCTCGAGTTCAGCGACAGTCTGATCGAGGCCTACGCCAGCCTGCCGCAGCTGGCCAATCACCTGCACCTGCCGGTGCAGAGCGGCTCGGACCGGATACTTGCGCTCATGAAACGCGGCTACACCACGCTCGAATACAAGGAGCGCATCCGCGCCCTGCGCGCGGTGCGGCCGGATATCGCGATCTCGACCGATATCATCGTCGGCTTCCCGGGCGAGAGTGAGCGCGATTTCGCGGCCACGCTCAAGCTGGTGGCTGAAGTGGGCTTCGACCAGTCGTTCTGCTTTCTCTACAGCCGCCGGCCCGGTACGCCCGCCGCCGCGCTGCCCGATGAGCTCACGCTCGAGCTCAAGCAGCAGCGGCTGCGCCTGCTGCAGGCGCGCCTGGACGCACAGGCGCTGGCCATCAGCGCCGCCATGGTCGGCAGCGTGCAGCGCGTGCTGGTCGAGCGCGGCGCGAAGAAGGGCCAGGGCGAACTCGCCGGGCGCACGGAGAATAACCGCTGGGTCAATTTCGCCGGTCCGGCGCGGCTGCTGCAGCAGTTCGTGGATGTCGAGATCACCGAGGCGCGGCCGCATTCGCTGCGCGGCGCATGGCGGGAGTCCGAAGCCGCGTGAGTGCCGGCGCCGCTGCAGCACGCGAATTTGCTCTCGAGCCCGCGGACAACACGCGCCTGGCGAGTCTGTGCGGGCCGCTGGATGCGAACCTGCGGCTCATCGAAGCGCGCCTGGGGGTACAGATTCGCCGCCGCGGACAATCCTTTCGCGTGCACGGCGAGCGCGCGGGGGCCACTGAGGCGGTGCTCAAGGACCTGTTCGCGCAAACCCAGCACCGCGAGCTCAACCCCGAGCAGGTGCATCTGTGCCTGGTCGAGCACGCCAACGGCGCCGCCGGCGAGGCCACCGACAGCGTCGTCATCGCCGGAGCCGGCGAGGGCGAGCGCCCCGGCCACGCGCGCCGCGACAGCATTCGCGCCCGCGGCGCGCATCAGCGTGAATACCTGCAGCACATTCACCAGCACGATCTGAGCTTCGGCATCGGCCCGGCGGGCACCGGCAAGACCTACCTGGCGGTCGCCTGCGCGGTCGAGGCGCTGCTGGGCGAGCGCGTGCGCCGCATCGTACTGGTGCGCCCGGCAGTGGAGGCGGGCGAACGTCTCGGCTTTCTGCCTGGCGACATGGCGCAGAAGGTCGATCCGTATCTGCGGCCCATGTACGACGCGCTGTACGAGATGATGGGGTTCGACCGGGTGGCGCGCTTCATCGAGCGCAACGCCATCGAGGTCGCGCCGCTGGCATTCATGCGCGGCCGCTCGCTGAACGAATCCTTCATCATTCTTGATGAAGCGCAGAACACGACCATCGAGCAGATGAAGATGTTCCTGACGCGCATCGGCTTTGGTTCGCGCGCCGTGGTCACCGGCGATCTGACACAGACCGATCTGCCCAGCGGACGCATGTCGGGACTGCAGCATGCGCAGCTGATCCTGCGCGGTGTCAGCGGCGTCGGCTTTACCTTCTTCGACGCCGGCGATGTGGTACGCCACCCGCTGGTCCAGCGCATCGTGCAGGCCTATGAGTCGCACGAGCGTGCCAGTCAGCCATGAAGATCAGCGTCATGCGCAGCGTGCGCGCCGGCTGGCTGCCGCCGGCGCGGGATCTGCGCGGCTGGGCCGCCGCGGCGCTCGGCCGCGCTGGCGCCGGTCGCGAGCTCTCGGTTGTGCTGGCCGGACGCGCGCGCAGCCGCGCGCTCAATGCCCGTTACCGCGGCCGCGACCATGCGACCAACGTGCTGTCGTTCCCGGTGCTGCCGGCCGCGGCATCGCCCTCGGGGCTGCTCGGGGAGCTGGTGATCTGCCCGGCGGTGCTGCGGGCCGAAGCACGAGCCCAGCACAAGAGCGTGCGCGCGCATTGGGCCCATATGGTCGTGCACGGCGTGCTGCACCTGATCGGCTATGACCACGAGCTGCCGGCCGAGGCGCAGCGCATGGAACGGCGCGAGATCCGCGCCCTGCGCGGGCTGGGCATCGCCAATCCGTACCGCCGCCGCGCGGAGCACTGACACCCATGGCCAAAGGCACTCCCGGCAACCCCGGCAATACCGGCACCAGCGGCCGCTGGCGCTCGGCATTCACGCGCACGCTGGCCGCGGGCGTCAAGGATCGCGCCCAGCTGATCGAAATGCTGGCCGAGTCGCAGCAGCGCGGGGTGCTCGATGCCGAGGCCTTCGCCATGCTCGAGGGCGCGCTCGCGGTCGCGGATCTGCAGGTGCGCGACATCATGATTCCGCGCATGCAGATGGTCTGCCTGCGCCGCGAGGATCCGATCTCGCGCATCCTGCCGGCCGTGGTCGAGTCGCGCCACTCGCGCTTTCCGGTGCTCGACGGCGAGCGCGACGACGTCGCCGGCATCCTGCTGGCCAAGGACCTGCTGCGGCTGTTCGCCGGCGGCAGCGCGGCGAAATTCGACATGCGCGAGTATCTGCGGCCGGCGGTGTTCGTGCCGGAAGCCAAGCGCTTGAACGTGCTGCTGCGCGAATTTCGCGACAGCCGCAACCACATGGCGATCGTGGTCGACGAATACAGCGGGGTCGCGGGCCTGGTCACGATCGAGGACGTGATCGAGCAGATCGTCGGTGATATCGACGATGAGTTCGATGTCGAGGATGATCAGAACATCCGCCGCGAGGCCGAGCGCCAGTTCAGCGTGCGCGGCAGCACCCGCATCGATGAGTTCAATCAGTACTTCAATGCCGAGCTGCCGGCTGGGGAATTCGACACCGTGGCGGGACTGGTCATGAAGCAGCTCGGCCGCATGCCGCGACGTGGTGAGAGCGTCATGCTCGGCGTGTTCGAGGTTCGCATCATGCGCACCGATCGGCGCCGCATCGACAGCCTGCGCGTGACCATCCCGCCGCAGTTTCATACAGCGGCGCCCGCGGAGTGAGTGTTGCGAAATCGACCTTGCTGAGCTGTCTTCTGGCGCTGCTGGCCGGCGCGCTGCTGGCCTGCGCGTTCGCGCCGCTGAATCTGTGGCCGCTGGCGATGCTCGCTCCGGCGGTGCTCATGTGGTTGTGGGAGGACAGCACGCCGCGGCGCGCGGCCTGGAGCGGCTTTTGTTTCGGCGCCGGCACTTTTGGGCTCGGCACCTGGTGGCTGTACATCAGCGTCCATGGCTTCGGCGGGGCACCGATCTGGTTGACGCTGTTCATCGTGCTGGGGCTGGTGGGGATCATGGCGGCCTACCACGCGCTATTGGGCTTCCTGGCGGCGCGCTTTCTGCCGGCGCGCGGTGGCTGGCGCTACCTGGTCGGACTGCCCTCGCTCTGGGTACTGATCGAGTGGTGGCGCGGCTGGTTCCTGTCCGGCTTTCCGTGGCTGACGATCGGCGTTTCACAGACCGACACCTGGCTCAGGGGCTTCGGGCCCATCACCGGGGTCTATGGCATCTCGGCGTTGCTGCTGCTCGGCGCCGGCGCGCTGCTGGCGCTGTGGCGCGGGCCCGAGCGGCTGCGGCTGGCGGCCGCGGCGGTGCTGCTGCTGCCCTGGCCGCTGGGGGCATTGCTGGGCCGCATTGATTGGACGCAGGCGGCTGGAGCACCGGTCACGGTCGCGGTGCTGCAGGGGGCGATTCCGCAGGACCTCAAGTGGCAGGCCGACAATGTCGAGCCGACGCGTGAGCTCTATACGCGCCTGAACGAGCAGGCGCTCGGCGCGCAGCTGATCGTGTGGCCGGAATCGGCGCTGCCGCAGCTGGCCAACGAGATACCGCAGTACCTCGGGCAGTTGTATTCGCAAGCCCGCGCGCACCGCTCGGATATTGTCATGGGCATCATCCGCGCCGACGACGCCGACAACTACTACAACTCGATCATCACGCTTTCCGACCGGGTCAGCTTCTACAGCAAGCATCATCTGGTGCCGTTCGCCGAATACTTTCCGGTGCCGGCATTCATCCGCTCGTGGCTGCGGCTCATGAGTCTGCCGTATTCGGATTTCACCGCCGGCCCGGCGGTGCAGCCCGCGGTCGCCGCGGGCGGCACCATGCTGGCGTTGAGCATCTGTTACGAGGACGCGTACGCCAGCGCCGATCTGCCGCTGCTCGGCCAGGCGCGAGTGCTGGTCAATGTCACCAACGATGCCTGGTTCGGGCGCTCCTGGGCGCGCTACCAGCATTTCCAGATCGCGCGCATGCGTGCCATCGAGGCGCAGCGGCCGCTGGTGCGGGCGGCGAACGACGGCATTTCGGCCCTGGTCGGTGCGCGCGGGGAGGTGCTGGCGCAGGCGGTCGAATTCAAGAGCACGGTGCTGCGCGGAACCGTGCAGCCGCGGGCGGGTCTACCCCCCTATGCCCGGCTCGGTAACGCCCTGGTCGTGGTCTTGGCACTGCTGGGGGCGGCAATGGCCTGCGCCCAGGAGCCGAGCCGCTGGCGCCGCAGGCCCCCTTCCGGGTCTATCATGCACCTGTTTTCCATCGGATCGGAGTAGATATGTCGCATCAGGACGTCGGCCCCCGAGTGTTGGGGGCGATCGCACTCGTTACCTTGTTCGCGGCCTGTTCGCCGCAGTCATCGACGGCGGCCGCCCCGCTGCAGCTCGCGGCCGCGACGCCGGCCCCGGCCCCGGCCGCGACCCCGGTGGCAAGCACGGGGGCCGTGCGTGGGCTGCCGGATTTTGCGGATCTGGTGACGCAGGTCGGTCCGGCGGTGGTCAACGTGCAGGTGGTGGAAAAGCCCGCGGGCGGTTCCAATGCCGATTCGGATAACGATGAGGATTCGGACGATCCGTTCGGCGATTTCTTCCGCCACTTCGGCATACCGCATGGGGCGCTGCCGCAGCAGCCGCGCAATTTCGGCCCGGTGCACGGCATCGGCTCCGGCTTCATCATCAGTGCCGACGGCTACATCCTGACCAATGCGCACGTGGTCAACAACGCATCCAAGATCACCGTCAAGCTGACCGACCGTCGCGAGTTCGAAGGCAAGGTCATCGGCGTCGATGAGCGCACCGACGTCGCGGTCATCAAGATCGTCGCCAAGGGCAATCTGCCGGTGGTGCGCATCGGTGATTCCAGCAAGCTGCGTCCGGGGCAATGGGTGCTGGCGATCGGTTCACCGTTCGGCTTCGAGAACAGCGTGACCGCAGGGGTGGTGAGCGCGACCGCGCGCAGCAACGTCGGCGAGGGCGGCAACGGCTACGTGCCGTTCATTCAGTCCGATGTCGCAGTCAATCCCGGCAATTCCGGCGGCCCGCTGTTCAACCTCGACGGCGAGGTGGTCGGCATCAATTCGCAGATCTACAGCCGCAGCGGCGGCTACGAAGGCATCTCATTCGCGATACCGATCGGTGTCGCCGACAACGTCGCCGAGCAGCTCATCAAGAACGGCCACGTCAGTCGCGGCCGCATCGGTGTGACCATCCAGGAAGTCACGGCCGCGACCGCCGAGAACTTTGGGCTCGATCGTCCGCGCGGTGCGGCGGTGGCTTCGGTGGAATCCGGCGGTCCGGCCGACAAAGCCGGCATCGAGCCGCTCGACATCATTCTGAGTGTCAACGGCAAGCAGATCGATACCTCCGATCAGCTGCCGCCGCTGATTGCCGAAATCAAGCCGGGCCAGTCAGCGCAGCTCGAGCTCTGGCGCGACAAGGCCGTCAAGCGCATCAGCGTCACGGTCGAGGAACTCAAGGAGAAGGTTTCGGTGGCCGGTAACCGGCGCGGCGGCGGTGCCGAGGGCGACACCGCGGTGGTCAACCGCATCGGCCTGTCGGTGCGTGCGCTCACGGTGCAGGAGAAGAGCCAACTCAAGACGCGCGGCAGCATCGTCGTGGTGGACGCGAACGGACCCGCGGCCGAAGCCGGCGTGCGCCAGGGCGATGTGATCCTGAGCATCAACCGCGAGCCGGCCACGAGCGTCGAGCAGTTCCAGGGCGCGGTGAAGAGCGCCGGCCGTTCGGCGACGCTGCTGATCCAGCACGATGCCCAGCAGTCGATCGTGACCATCACGCTGCAGTAGAACTCTGTATTCTTGGGCGTATGCAGGAACGCTACGAGGCCGCCGCGGTCGAGCGCGCGGCCCAGGATTATTGGGATGCTCACGGCAGTTTCGAGGCGCGCGAGGAGCTGAGCCGCGAGAAGTATTACTGCCTGTCGATGTTTCCGTACCCCTCGGGTCGGCTGCACATGGGGCATGTGCGCAACTACACCATCGGTGATGTGTTGGCGCGCTTCATGCGCATGCAGGGCTGTAACGTGCTGCAGCCCATGGGTTGGGACGCCTTCGGGCTGCCGGCCGAGAACGCGGCCATCGCCAACGGCGTGCCGCCGGCCAGCTGGACGCGCGAGAACATCGCCTACATGCGCAATCAGCTGCGCTCGTTGGGCTTCGCGATCGACTGGAAGCGCGAGTTCGCCACCTGCGATCCGAGCTACTACCGCTGGAATCAGTGGCTGTTCCTGCGCATGCTCGAGCGCGGGATTGCCTACAAGAAAACCGGCGTCGTCAACTGGGATCCGGTCGACCAGACCGTGCTCGCGAATGAACAGGTCATCGACGGTCGCGGCTGGCGTACCGGAGCGCTGATCGAGAAGCGCGAGATTCCGATGTACTACCTGCGCATCACCGCCTACGCGCAGGAGCTGCTGGCGGCGCTGGATCAATTGCCCGGCTGGCCTGAGCGCGTGCGCACCATGCAGGCCAACTGGATCGGCCGCAGCGAGGGCGTCGAGCTGGCATTTCCCTATGCCGAGGACACGCGCGCGCTGCTCGGCAGCGACGGCGCCCTCAAAGTATTCACCACGCGCGCCGATACCCTGTTCGGCGTGACCTTCGTGGCGATCTCGGCCGAACACCCGCTGGCTGCCGCGGCGGCGGTCGGCAACCCCGCACTGGCCGCGTTCGTCGAGCAGTGTCGGCGCGGTTCCACCATGGAAGCCGAGGTGGCGAGCGCGGACAAGCGTGGCATGGCGACCGGCTTGCACCTGCGCCACCCGTTGACCGGTGAGGCGATCGCGGTCTGGGTCGCCAACTATGTGTTGATGGCCTACGGCGAGGGCGCGGTCATGGGCGTACCGGCGCACGATGAGCGCGATTTCGCCTTCGCGCAGCGCTATGGGATTGCGATCCGCACGGTGGTGAGCTCGACCCGCGGCGCCTACGAGCGGGTCGGGCAGTCGTGGCAGCCGGCCTATGCCGAACCGGGGATGCTGGTGGATTCCGGGGAATTCAGCGGCCTGTCCTCAGCCGCCGCGGTCGCTGCGATCGCCAGCGCGCTCGATGCCAGGGGTCTGGGACGCGCGCGCGTGCAATGGCGTCTGCGCGACTGGGGCATCTCGCGCCAGCGCTACTGGGGCTGTCCGATTCCGCTGATCCACTGTCCGCATTGCGGTGCCGTGCCGGTGCCCGACGCGCAGCTGCCGGTCGTGCTGCCCGAATCCCTGGTGCCTGACGGCAGCGGTAATCCGCTCGCGCGCCTGGCTGAGTTCGTGCACGTGGCGTGTCCGCGCTGCCGCGAACCGGCGCGGCGTGAGACCGACACCATGGATACGTTCGTGGATTCGTCCTGGTATTTCCTGCGCTTCACCTGCGCCGATCAGCAGCACTCGGCGCTCGATGAGCGTACCCGCTACTGGCTGCCGGTGGACCAATACATCGGCGGCATCGAACATGCGATTCTGCATCTGCTGTATTCGCGCTTCTGGACCCGCGTCATGCGCGATCTGGATCTGCTGCCGCTGTCCGAGCCATTCGCCAACCTGCTGACGCAGGGCATGGTGCTGAACCAGATTTATTACCGCACCGACGCCGATGGCCGCAGGCAATTCCTGAATCCGGCTGAAGTCGAGCCCAGATTCGATGCCGCCGGTATGCGCATCGGCGCGGTCTCGCTCAAGGATGACCAGCCGGTCGAATACGGCGGACTCGGCACGATGTCGAAGTCGAAGAACAATGGCGTCGATCCGCAGACGCTGGTGGCCAAGTACGGGGCTGACACCGCGCGGCTGTTCACCATGTTCGCGGCGCCGCCGGAGCAGTCGCTCGAATGGTCTGATGAGGGCGTGCAGGGGCAGTATCGTTTCCTGCGCCGGCTCTGGAAGGCGGTCTATGACCACATGGCCGAGGATGCCGTGCCGCGCATCGATCTGCGCAGCCTCAGCGGCGAGTCGGCGCCATCCGAGGCCGGGCGGGCATTGCGCCGCGCGGCCCATCAGACCCTGGCCAAGGTCAGTTCCGACATCGGTCGCCGGCGCACTTTCAATACCGCCATCGCTGCCGTCATGGAGCTGCTCAACGCCGTCGGTCATTACCCGGAGCGCGGCGAGCTGGCCCACGCGGTACGGCATGAAGCGCTCGAGATTGCGGTGCTGGTACTGTCGCCGATCGTGCCGCACATCTGCCACAGTCTGTGGTTTTCACTCGGGCACAGCGGCGCCATCATCGATGAGCGCTGGCCGCAGCCGGATGCGCTGGCGCTGGCGCAGGCCATGGTCGAGCTGGTGGTGCAGGTCAACGGCAAGCTGCGCGCGCGCATCCAGCTGGCCGCCGGCGCGGCGCGCGAAGCGGCGGTGGCCGCGGCCCTGGCCGATCCGGCAGTGCAGCGCTTCGTGGCCGGCAAGGCCGTGCGCAAGGCCATCCACGTGCCCGATAAGCTCGTGAACCTGGTGGTATGAGGCCGCACTCACGCATTGCGCTGCTGCTGCTGGGCTCGACGCTCTCGGGCTGCGGCTTTCATCTGCAGGGCAGTACGCCGCTGCCGCACTCGATCGCGCTGGTGCGTATCGAAACCAACGATACCGAATCGGATTTCTATTTCGGCCTGCGCAAGGCGTTACAGGCCGCGGGCACGCGTATCGATGAGGGCGGTCATGACGATTCCGCCACCGTCATTCACGTGCTCGGGGATTCGACCGCAGAGCGCGTGCTGACGGTATCGGCGCTGAATGTCCCGACCGAGTACGAGCTCAGCTATTCGCTCAAGTTTTCGGTGACCGCCAACGGCCGCGATCTGATTCCGGTCGAGTCGCACCTGCTGGTGCGCGACTACATTTACAGCGAAAGCCAGATGCTTGCCAAGGAGCGCGAGAAGCACATCCTGAGCGAAGCCCTGGCGCACGATCTGGTGACGGTCGTCATGCGGCGCCTGGCGAGCCTTTAGGCCCGGCGCCGCAACGCGCGCGCATGCTGCGCCTCGCGAGCATCGATCGCCCGGCGGTGACGCGCCTGCTGGCCGGTTACGGGCTCGATGTGCGCGCGGTGGCCGACGGCGAGCCGATCGCCGGCTCGTATTGGGGCGAGAGCGAGGCGGGCCTGCGCGGCAACACGCTGTACGCGCGCCATGACACACCGCTGCATTCGATCCTGCACGAGGCGGCGCACTACATCTGCATGAGCCCGGAGCGGCGTACCGGCCTGGAGCGCGATGCCGGCGGCGATGACGCCGAGGAAAGCGCGGTGTGCTATCTGCAGCTGCTGCTGGCCGATGCGCTGGAGGGCATCGGGCGCGAGCGGATGTTCGCCGACATGGACGCCTGGGGCTATAGTTTTCGGCTCGGTTCGAGCAGGGCCTGGTTCGAGCAGGATGCGCGCGAGGCACAGCGCTGGCTGCTCGAGCGCGGCATCATCGACCTGCATTCGAAGCTGACCGGAGCCCTGCGGACCTGGGCCTAGCGCGCGCCGCTGTCGCGCAGCGCGAAGCGATCGGTCGCCGCCACCAGTTCTCGCGTGATGCCGGCCTCGAAGGCGGAATGGCCGGCGTCGGGCACGATGCGAAGCTCCGCCTCGGGCCAGGCGCGGTGCAGATCCCAGGCGCTGCGCAGCGGGCAGACGATGTCATAGCGGCCCTGGACGATGACACCGGGAATGTCGCGCATGCGTGCGACCTCGCGCAGCAGTTGATCGTCGTGTTGCAGGAAGCCGCGATTGACGAAATAGTGGGCCTCGATGCGAGCGAAGGCGGCGGTGTATTGCGGATTGTCGAATTTCGCCACGTAGCTCGGGTCGGTGCGCAGGTGGCTGGTCGCGCCCTCCCAGATCGCCCAGGCGCGCGCGGCCGTGGCGCGTGTGGCGGCATCCTCCGCCGTCAAGCGCCGGTAGTAGGCCTGCATCATGTCGGCGCGTTCCGGCGGCGGAATGGCGGCGATGTAGTGCTCCCAAAGATCCGGGAAGATCGAGCCGGCACCGAGCGGATTCTGATAGAACCACTCGAGCTCGGAGCGGCGCAGCAGGAAGATGCCTCGCAGCACCAGTTCGCTCACGCGCTCGGGGTGGCGCTGGGCGTAGGCCAGCGCCAGCGTTGAGCCCCACGAACCGCCGAACACCAGCCAGCGTTCCACCCCCAGATGCGCGCGCAGCGCCTCGATGTCGCTCACCAGATCCCAGGTGGTGTTCTCTCGCAGCTCCGCATGCGGGCGACTGGCACCGCAGCCGCGCTGATCAAACAGCACGATGCGGTAACGTTCGGGATCGAAAAAGCGGCGCATGGCCGGGTCGGTGCCGCCGCCGGGACCGCCGTGCAGAAACACGGCCGGTTTGCCGTCCGGATTGCCGCTTTGCTCGTAATACAACTCGTGCAGCGGCGAGACACGCAGGTGCGCCTTCTGATAGGGCCGAATCGAGCGATACAGCGCGCGCGAGCGGGTCATTACACCAGCACCATGGGTCCCATCGGCTTGCCGCCCAGCAGATGAATGTGCAGGTGGTAGACCTCCTGGCCGCCGTGCGCATTGCAGTTGACGATCAGCCGGTAGCCGTCCCGGGCAATGCCCTCGCGGGCGGCGATTTCGGCCGCGACCACGAACATATGGCCCAGCAGTGCTTCATCGGCGCTGGTGACATCGTTGGCGGTCGGGATCGGTTTGTTCGGTACGATCAGCACATGCGTCGGGGCGCGCGGATGGATGTCGCGGAACGCGGTGACCCGTTCGTCCCGATAGACGATGGTCGCCGGCAGCTCGCCCTGGATGATGCGCTCGAACAGTGTCGGCATGACCCACCGCCCATCGGTGTAATGCTGCGGATCAGCTTAAGATAACGCCGCGATGGAGCACAACTGATGAAGCTGAGCCTCGAGGGCCTGTCGGCGCAGCTGGATGAGCGGCTCTTGCCCGCCTATCTGGTCTCGGGCGACGAGCCGCTGCGGGTCGGGGAGGCCACCGATCTGATCCGCGCGCGCGCGCGCGCGGCCGGATTTACCGAGCGCGAAGTGTTCTTCATCGAGCGCGCCAGCTCGGTCTGGGAGGATGTGTTGCAGGCCGCGCAGTCGCTGTCGCTGTTCGCGGCTCGGCGCCTGGTGGAGCTGCGCCTGCCCACGGGCAAGGCCGGCGTGGCCGGCGCCGCCGCGCTGCTGCGCCTGATCGCCGCCGCCGGCGATGATCTGCTGCTGCTGATCGTGACCGGCAAGCTCGAGCGCGAAACCCAGGGGGCCGAATGGGTGCAGGCGCTGCAGGCGCGCGGCGCGTGGCTGCCGATCTGGCCGATCGAGCGCGCGAATCTGCCCCAGTGGTTGCGCCAGCGCGCTCGCGCGGCACAGCTTGCGCTCAGCGAGCAGGCCATCGCCATGCTCGCCGAGCGCTGCGAGGGCAATCTGCTGGCGGCACAGCAGGAGATCGACAAGCTCGCGTTGCTGCTGCCGCGCGGTGCCGCGGTCGGCGCCGGCGAGGTGGCCGCCAGCAGCGCCGACAGCGCGCGCTTTGATGTATTTCAGCTCGGCGAGGCGGTGCGCGCTGCCGATGCGGCCCGGGCGCTGCGCATCCTGGGCGGCCTGCAGGCCGAAGCGGCCGAGCCGGTACTGGTGCTCTGGGCGCTGCTGCGCGAGCTGCGGGCCCTCCAGGCGGGCGCTCGGAGCGAGGGCCGCACCCTGGTGCCACGCCTGCCCTTTGCGCGCCTGACGGCGCGTGCCGGCCGCGCCGATCGCATGGCCAAGGGCCTGGCGCGCGGGGATCCCTGGGACGAGCTGGCGCTGCTGGCCGTCGAGCTGTGCGGCTTGCGCACGCTGCCATTGCTGCGCGCGGGCTAGTAGTCTTCCCCCGGCATGTCAGAACCCATTGGCCTGTTCGGCGGCACCTTCGATCCGATTCATTACGGACACCTGCGGACCGCGTTCGAGCTTTGGCAGTCCCTGAAGCTCTCGCAGGTGCGCTTCCTGCCCACGGGAAGCCCGGCGCATCGCGAGGCCCCGTTGGCCTCGAGCGAGCTGCGGCTGGACATGGTGCGGGCCGCCGTGGCCGGGCAGCCCGGCTTTGCGGTCGATGACCGCGAGATCCGTCGCAGCGGTGTGTCCTACTCGGTCGATACGCTCATCGAGCTGCGCGCCGAATATCCGCAGCGCTCGTTGTGCCTGCTGCTCGGCATGGACGCATTTCTGGGCATGCCGACCTGGCACCGCTGGCGTGAGATCTTCGAGCTCGCGCACGTGGTCGTGGCGCATCGGCCAGGGTGGAAGGCGCCCATCACCGGCCCGCTCGGCGAGGAGATGGTCGATCGCGGTACCGGCAGTGTGCGCGAGCTGCACAGCTCGAGTGCCGGGCGCATCCACGTGCATGCGGTGACGCAGCTGGAGATCGCCTCGACCGATCTGCGGGCCCTGATCCTGTCCGGACGCGACCTGCGCTATCTGGTCCCCGAAGCGGTGCGCGATCTCATCGTGCGCACCGGGTGCTATGCTCCGTCCAGCCGTTGAGGCGTTAAGGAGGATGAACCAACCCGCATGACAACAACCGCTCGCCCGCGCCGCGCACCGCGACGCAATTCCGCTCTGGAAAAACTGGTACTCGCGGCGCTGGATGACATGAAGGCAGTTAATGTCAAATTGCTGGACGTCCGCGGATTGACCGATATTACCGACGCCATGATCGTGGCTTCGGGCACCTCTGACCGCCATGTGCGCGCGATCGCAGACCGCGTGATCGAGAAGGCACGCGAGGCCGGCCGCCGGCCGTTGGGCGTCGAGGGAACGCGCGACAACGAATGGGTGCTGGTCGACCTGCAGGACGTGCTGGTGCATGTCATGTTGCCGCGCGTGCGCGAGTTCTATGCGATCGAACAGCTCTGGGAGCAGCCGGCTGCAGCCGCGCGCCCGAGGGCGCTCAGCCCCGCGCCGCGCCGGCGCCGCACTGCCAGCCCTCGGGCGGCGGCGCAGTGAGGGGTGGCGAGCGCGCCTAACCGTGCGACTGCGCGTGCTTGCAGTGGGTAGCCGCATGCCTGAATGGGTCGATGCGGCGTTCGAGGATTATTCGCGCCGCCTGCGCGGCTCCTGGCAGCTCGAGTTCAAGGCGCTGGCGCCGGCGAGCCGCCGCGAGGCCGGCGGTGCCAGTCAGGCCGCGAAGGCGCTCGAAGCCAGGCGGATCCTGGCATTGCTCTCGCCGCGCGAACTGGTCGTGCCCTTGGACGAGCACGGCGAGCAGTTCAGCACGCTGGAGCTCGCGCGTTGGCTCGAGCAACAGCGGGCAGCGGCGCAGGATCTTGCGTTCATCATCGGCGGCCCCGACGGGCTGGCCCCGGAGGTGCTTGCCCGAGGACGCAGACTCTGGTCGCTCTCGCGCCTGACGCTGCCGCATGCGCTGGTGCGCGTGGTGCTCGCCGAGCAGCTCTACCGCGCCGCCAGCGTGCTGGCCGGTCATCCCTATCACCGCGCCTGAGCGGGGTACGCGCCAGTGCCGCCACCGCTGCTGATATTGGCCTCGGCATCGCCGCGACGCAGTGCGCTGCTGTCGCAGATTGGCGTGGCGCATCGAGTCACCCCCGCGCAGATCGAGGAGCGGCGCGCCGTGGGCGAGCCGGTGGATCGCTGCGTGCAGCGACTGGCCGAGCAGAAGGCGTTGCAGGTGTGTGGGCGGCTGCGCGGGCCGGGGCTGCCGGTACTTGGCGCCGACACGGCCGTGGTCATCGACGATGCCATGCTCGGCAAACCGCGCGATCGCCGCGACGGGCTCGAGATGCTCGCGCGCCTGTCCGGCCGGGAGCACGAGGTCATCTGCGCCGTGGCGCTGGCGCAGCGCGGCACGCTGGCCTCGAGGCTCAGCCGCAGCATCGTGCGCTTCCGGCCGCTGAGCCCGCAGGAATGCGAGGCGTACTGGGACAGCGGCGAGCCGCTGGACAAGGCGGGCGGCTATGCCATACAGGGCCGCGCTGCGGTGTTCATCGAATCGCTGCGCGGCAGCTACTCGGGGGTCATGGGACTGCCCCTGTTCGAGACCGCGGCACTGCTCAGAGCAGCCGGTGTGCCGGTGTGGCAAGCTTGATCCATGACGGCGAAATACCCGATCGAACCGGTTGCGGTCGCAGCCGTGCAGATGACCTCTGGAGCCGACGTCGACGCCAATCTGCAGACGGCCTCGGGGCTGCTCGAGCAGGCCGCCCGGGAGGGCGCGCGCGTGGCGCTGCTGCCGGAGAATTTCTCATTCATGGGCCGCGCCAATGCCGACAAGCGCGCAGTGGCCGAGCGCGATGGCGACGGCCCGGTACAGCAGTTCCTGAGCCGCCGCGCGCGCGAGCTCAAGCTCTGGATCGTCGGCGGCACGACGCCGCTGTCTGAGCTGCCCGGCGAGCGCGTCGCCGCCGCCTGCCTGGTGTACGACGATGCCGGACAACGCGTCGCGCGCTACGACAAGATTCATCTGTTCGACGTCGATATCCCGGGCAAGGACGAGAAGTATCGCGAATCGGCCCATATCGCCCCGGGCTCGCGTTCGGTGCTGGTGCCGACGCCGGCCGGGCTGCTGGGGCTGTCGGTCTGCTATGACATGCGCTTCCCGGAGCTGTATCGGCCGATGTCGGCCGCCGGAGCGCAATGGTTCACGGTGCCCTCGGCGTTCACGGTGCCGACCGGCCGCGCACACTGGGAGGCGCTGCTGCGGGCACGCGCAATCGAGAATCTGAGCTTCGTCGTGGCCGCCGGTCAGTGGGGAGTGCATGCCAGCGGCCGCGAGACCTATGGCGACAGCATCATCATCGACTACTGGGGCACGGTGCTGGCGCGATTGAGCGTGGGTCAGGGCGTGATCCTCGCCAAGCTCGACCTCGAGGCGCAGCAGGCCGCCAGGCGCGATTTCCCGGCACTGTCGCATCGAGTATTGTGAGCGCCAAGAGGTTCACCGTGGCTGTTCCGACCATCCCCGACTCAGCGCCGATCAGCGATCCGCTGCGCTTTGTGCGCGAGGGCATTCTGGCGCCTGCGGGCCTCGATGTGGGCCGCGTCGAACAGGCCTTAGGCCTGGTGCTCGGCTCGGCCGTGGATTCGGCCGACCTCTATTTCCAGCTCTCGCGCGAGGAGAGCTGGGGGCTCGAGGACGGCATGGTCAAGGAGGGCAGCGCCCGCATCGAGCAGGGCGTGGGCGTACGCGCCCTGGCCGGGGAGAAGACCGGCTTTGCCTATTCCGACGAGATCATGATGCCGGCGCTCGAAGAGGCGGCGCGCGCTGCCCGTGCCATCGCGGTGCAGGGCAGCAGCGGCGCGCTGCAGGCCTGGCGGCAGGTCAGCGGCCACCAGCTGTACCTACCGGTCGATCCGCTGCTGAGTCTGCCTGACGAGGACAAGATCGCCTGGCTCGAGCGGGTCGACCGCGAGACGCGGCGCATGGATCCGCGCGTGGTGCAGGTCATGGCGAGCGTGCATGCGGCGCACGAGCTGATCCTGATCGCCTCGAGCGAGGGTGTGCTGGCCGGGGATGTGCGGCCGCTGGTGCGCATGAACGTGACCGTGATCGTCGAGCATGAGGGTCGGCGCGAGCAGGGCTACGCCGGCTGCGGCGGCCGCTACACGCTCGCTGAACTGGTGGCCAATGACCGCCCGCTGGCGCTGGCTCGCGAGGCGGTACGCCAGGGACTGGTCAATCTGGAGGCGGTGCCGGCGCCCGCCGGCACCATGACCGTGGTGCTCGGACCCGGCTGGCCGGGCGTGTTGCTGCACGAGGCGATCGGTCACGGCCTGGAAGGGGATTTCAATCGCAAGGGCACCTCCGCCTTCAGCGGCCGGATCGGTGAGCGCGTGGCCGCGCCGGGCTGCACCGTGGTTGATGACGGCACGCTGGCGGCGCGCCGCGGCTCGCTCAACATCGACGATGAGGGAACGCCGACCCAATGCACGACGCTGATCGAGGACGGCGTGCTGCGCGGCTACATGCAGGACCAGCTCAACGCACGGCTCATGGGCGGCCGCTCGACCGGGAACGGTCGGCGCGAATCCTTCGCGCACGTGACCATGCCGCGAATGACCAACACCTACATGATGCCCGGGCCGCACGATCCGGCGGAGATCCTCGCCTCGGTGCAACGTGGCATCTACGCGGTGAATTTCGGCGGCGGTCAGGTCGACATCACCTCGGGCAAGTTCGTGTTCTCGACCAGCGAGGCCTACCTGATCGAAAACGGCCGGATTGGCGCGCCCATCAAAGGCGCGACGCTGGTGGGCAACGGGCCGGACGTGCTGCTGCGCGTAGCCATGGTCGGCAATGACCTGAAGCTCGATGACGGTATCGGCGTGTGCGGCAAGGAAGGTCAGAGCGTGCCCGTGGGCGTGGGCCAGCCGACGCTGCGCATCGACGGGCTCACGGTCGGCGGGACCGGTTAGCGATCGTTCAGCACCGTAGTGCCCGAATGCTGGTGCTCCATGTTGTGGCGATGCCGTGAGCGCTCATCGATGTACAGCAGCTCATGCTGGCCGATCGTCACCACATCGCCGTCATTGAGGTTGTGATAGCGCACGCGCTTGGAGTGCAGAAAGATTCCGTTGGTGCTGTTGAGGTCCTCGATCACGCAGCTCTGCGCCGTGGTCACGATCTGGCAGTGGTGCCGGCTCACGAAGCGGCTGTCGATCTGCAGGTCGTTGGCCGGAGTGCGGCCGATGATCATGCGGCCGGGATACAGTTCGGTTTCGCTGACCGTGTGTCCGGAAGTGGCGAGCAGTATGCGTGCCAGCGGGACGCCGGTGGCTGTCTCCGCGGTCCCGCCGTCGCCATCCGCGGACTCCTCGTGCGCGCCGCCACCCGATGCCTCGTTGCGCATGCGCGCCAGACGCGTGCCGGTTCGCGAGGCGTATTCGATCCAGCGCAACTCGCCGATGGCGCCCCGCACGTCCTCGAGACTGACCAGGTCGCGCTCCTTGGTGGATGCCGCCATCATGGAAGTGTCACACAGAGTGTTGATCAGCCGCGGCACGCCGCCGGTGTAGCGGTAGATCACGTCGAAGGTATCGTCGGCAAAGATCTCACGGCCCTGTGAGCCGGCGACCTCCAGCCGGTGCAGGATGTAGCTCTGCATTTCAGCGGCCGAAAGCGCCGGCAGATGAAAGCGCAGGCGCACGCGCTGCGTGAGCTGCTCGAGCTCGGGCGCATCGAGTTTCTCATTGAGCTCGGGCTGGCCCGCGAGAATGATGCGCAGCACCTTTTCCTTCGTGGTCTCGATGCCCGACAGCAGCCGGATCTCCTCGAGCACGCGCTCGGAGAGGTTCTGGGCCTCGTCGACCACGAGCATGATCTTGCGGCCGGCGTGGTACTGCTCGATCAGGAAGTCATTGAGCGTCGCTATGAGCTCCGCCTTCTTCATGCGGAAGGGCTTGAAGCCGAACGCCACCAGCACCGACTGCAGGAATTCGATCGAGGACACCTGGGTCTGGTTGATCTGCGCGACCAGCACGTCCTGCTCGAGCTCACGCAGGAAGGTGGCGATCAGCGTGGTCTTACCGCAGCCGATTTCCCCGGTGATCACGACGAAGCCGTCGGTGAACCAGATGGTCGACTCCATGTAGGCCTTGGCGCGTGCGTGCGCCTGGCTTAAATAAAGAAATTCCGGATCGGGGCTGAGCCGGAACGGCAGCTCCCGCAGTTTGAACAGCTCAAGATACATCGGCTTTGGCCGGTCCCGTCCCGCAGTCCTGGTTGCGCGTCAGGATACTACGGCTTGAACGGCAGTTGCGGATAAAGCCGTGCCAGCAGGCTGGCGGCGCGCGAATCGCGCCGCCCGGCATTGGCTTCGACGATGGTGCAATGCCCGAGCTTGCGTCTGGGACGCGGTTCCTTGCCATAGTCGTGTAAATGCAACCCCGGTTCGGCCAGCAGCCCGCGGCGCTGCGGCATGCGGCCGATCAGATTGATCATGGCGGCATGACCGCGCGCGGCGGTGGGGCCGAGCGGCAGGCCGGCGATGGCACGCACGTGGTTCTCGAACTGACTGGTTACCGCGCCCTCGATGGTCCAATGGCCCGAGTTGTGTACCCGGGGTGCCATTTCATTCGCGATCAAGCGCCCCTGGTGCACGAAGAACTCGATCGCCAGCACGCCCACATAGTGAAACGCCTGCAGCACCCGCCGCATACTGGCAGCGGCGGCGCGTGCCACGCGCGGCGCGTGCCAGGGCGCGAGCGTGAGGCGCAGGATGCCCGCGGCGTGATAGTTGCGATTGAGCGGGTACAGCGCGATCTCGCCGCGGCGGCTGCGCACGCCGATGATCGACACCTCATAGTCGAACGGCACGAACTGCTCGTAGAGCAATGGCACGCCGCCGAGCCGCTGCCAGGCGCGCTCGCAATCCCGGACTTGGCGCAGCAGGTACTGTCCCTTGCCGTCGTAGCCGAGTCGCCGGGTCTTGAGTACCCCGGGCAAACCGATGCGCGCGACGGCGCGCTCGAGCGCGCGGCGCGAATCCACCGGCGCGAAGCGCGTGGTGGCAATCGCAAGTCGCTCGAAGGTGCGCTTCTCGCTGAGCCGATCCTGGGCAGCTGCCAATGCCCGCAGCGGCGGGGCGATGCGCGTTCGGCGCTCTCGCGTGGCGGCGCGCAGCGCATCGACCGAAATGTTTTCCCAATCGAAGCTGATCACGTCGCAGCGCTCGGCCAGTTGCCGCAGCAAGTCCTGGTCGGCGAAGTCGCCGGTCAGTACCGGCGCGAATCGCCCCGCCGGCGTATCGGCGCTGCGGTCGAGAAACACAAAGTCCAATCCCAGCGGATAACCCGCCAGCGCCAGCATCGCTCCGAGTTGGCCCGCGCCGACCACGCCGATGGTCATGTTGCGGCTAGCCCGCGGCGCGCGGATCGGGGTTGGCGAGCACCGCCGCGGTCTGTGCCTGGCGCTGGCGCTGCAGCGCCTCGGCGATGGCCGGATAGCGCAAGCCCAGGATCGCGGCTGCGAACAGCGCCGCGTTGGTCGCGCCGGCGTTACCGACCGCGAAGGTCGCCACCGGCACCCCGGCCGGCATCTGCACGATCGACAGCAACGAGTCCAGGCCGTTGAAGCTGCGCGAGTGCACCGGCACGCCGAGCACCGGTAAATTGGTTTTGGCGGCCGTCATGCCCGGCAGATGCGCGGCACCGCCGGCTCCGGCAATCAATACTTCCAGGCCGCGCGCCGCGGCGCCGGCAGCGTATTCAAACAGCAGATCCGGCGTGCGATGCGCCGATACCACGCGCGTCTCATAGGCGATGGCGAGCTTATCGAGACTGTCGGCGGCCGCGCTCATCGTCTCCCAGTCCGAAGACGATCCCATGATGATGCCGACCAGGGCTTTCATCGCGGCATCTTAACATTACGAGCTTTGAGGTCGGACGCATGCTCGGCCAGCACGCGCTCGATCGGCAGCGGGTCGATGTCTCGCATGAGCCGGCCGATGTATTGGCGCGCGCGCGCGTGCGCCGCGCGGCTGCGCAGGCGCTGGGTCTCGAGGATTGCCTCGAGCAGCAACGGCGGCAAATCGAAGCGCTTGAGTTGTTGCGGCTTGAGGCCCAGCAGCCGCTCGCCCAGGCGCTGCCGGCCTTCGGCCTCGCGCTTGCGCGCCGAGCGGCTGGGCCGTGCGGCCTCATCCGGCGGCGGATCGTCGGGCAGGCGGCGCTCTTTCATGGGACAGCTTTCCGAAAGGGGCGCCGGCGGCGCACTGCTACAATCCACGGCGATCATCGCAGAAAGGAACGCGGATGTCGCAGCAGGTCGATGCTTCACGTATCAGCGAGCTCGAACAAGTGGTCGCCGGCGCGCTCAGCGAAGCGCGCGCCAGCGGCGCGAGCCACGCCGAGGCGGATGCGAGTCTGCAGCGCGGCCTGACGGTCACGGTGCGGCTGGGCGAGGTCGATACCATCGAATACCACCGTGACCGCGGCCTGTCGCTCACGGTGTATTTCGGCAAGGCCAAGGGCTCGGCCAGCAGCGCCGATCTGCGGCCCGCGGCGGTACGCGAGATCGTGCGCAAGGCCGCGGCGATCGCGCGTCACACGGCGGCGGATGAATATTCCGGGCTGGCCGATCCGGAAGCGCTCGCGCAGCAGATCCCGGATCTGGATCTGTACCATCCGTGGCAACTCGAGCCCGAGCAGGCCGTGACGCTGGCACGCGATTGCGAGGCGGCGGGACTCGAATGCGATGTCCGGCTGACCAATTCCGAGGGCGCGACCGTGACCAGCCACAGCGCCGTGCGCGTCTACGGCAACAGCCACGGCTTTCTGCACGGCTTGCCCAGCACCAGCCACAGCGTGAGCTGTGCGCTGGTGGCGCAGCAGGGCGAGGACATGCAGCGCGATTACTGGTACTCGGTCGCACGCCGCGCGAGCAGTCTCGAGGACGTGGCCGTCATCGGCCGCCGCGCCGCGCAGCGCGCGCTGCGCCGCCTCGGCGCGCGACGATTGCCGACGCGGCGCGCGCCGGTGCTGTTCGCGCCCGAGCTCGCGCGCGGACTGTTCGGGCATTTCGTCGGCGCAATTCGCGGCCCAAGCCAGTATCGGCGCGCCTCGTTCCTGCTCGAGGCCGCCGGCACGCAGGTATTCCCCGAATTTCTGAACATTTCCGAGCGACCGCATCTGCTGCAGGGACTGGCGAGCAGTCCGTTCGACGCCGAGGGCGTGGCCACGCGCGACCGCGAGCTGGTGCAGGGCGGCGTACTGCAGGGCTATGTGCTCGGCAGCTATTCGGCACGCCGGCTCGGCTTGAAGAGCACCGGCAATGCCGGCGGCATCCACAATCTGCTGGTGACGGCCGAGGCAGCCGGCGCCGGCGGGCACAGCGGCAGCTTCGAGCAGCTGCTCTCGCGCATGGACCAGGGCCTGTTGGTGACCGAGCTCATGGGTCCGGGCGTCAACGGCGTGACCGGCGACTACTCGCGCGGTGCCAGCGGTTTCTGGGTCGAACATGGTGCCATCGCCTATCCGGTGCACGAGCTCACGATTGCCGGCAATCTGCGCGAGATGCTGCGCGGCATCGTTGCGGTCGGCAGCGATGTGGATATGCAGGGCGCGATCTGTACCGGCTCGCTGCTGATCGATGCCATGACCATCGCCGGCGAGTGAGCGAGTAAGCGCGCGGGTGAGTGCTCAGCGCGGCTGCTCGATCAGCTGCGCCAGGCTCGTGTCGGCATGGCGCTGCTCGCAGCTGCGATCGAGCTCGCTGCAGAACGTCTCGACCGCCGCGGGGATGGCCGCGGCGCTGCGGATCAGGCCGCTGCGCTGATTGCGCGCGTTGATCAGTATGTCGAGCGCGCGCAGCTGCGCGGCATCGCGCCCCAGCAGCAGTGTCTGGTCCTCGCCGGCGACGATGTAGCCCGCGGCCTCGAGCCCGGCGCAGACGCGCGCCACGGCGATGCCCGGAAAATCCAGGCGCAGCGCCAGACTGGCAATCGTGTCGCGCGTGCCGCCGTAGCGCGCCCGCACCGCGATCAGATACATGATGCCGAGCGCGAGCCGCTCGAGGTCCACGCTCGAGAGCCGTGGCTCCCTGAGGCCCGAGCGCAGGTAGGCCGGATTCTGGGCGTAGAAGGACACCTGCGCGCCCAGCAGCAGGATGGTCCAGCCGAAGTAGGTCCACACCAGCGCGGCGATCATGATCGCGAAGCCGGCGTACACCACGGTCAGGCGCACCGAGTACAGCACGAACAGGGTGAAGAATCGGCCGATCGCCTCCCACAATATGCCGGCGGCGACGCCGCCGATCAGCGCCGGGCGCAAGCGTACGCTGGTGTTTGGAATCACCATGTACAGCGTGGTCAGCAAGACCGAGACGAGCACGTACGGCGCCAGCCGCTGCGGCAGCCCCTCGAGCAATCGCGCCGGCGTGCTCTCGGCCGCGAGCCGCGAGAACACGATCACTGCGCCCAGCAGCAGCGGCCCGGCCACCAGCAGCGCGATGTATTCGGCGCTGCGACGCGCGAAGCTGCGCGGCTCGTCAACGTGCCAGACGAAGTTGAAACCGTCCTCGACCTTGCGCATGGTGCCGAGCAGTGTCCAGACCAGCAGCCCGAGGCCGAGGGAGCCGACCAGGCCGCCGCGGACTTTTTTCGCGAACGTCATGACCTGGTCGGTGAACTCGTCGGCGGAGCTGCCCATCGGATCAAAGAAATCGTGCACCAGCGGCCGCAGCGCGTCCTGGGCGTCGAAGGCCTTGAGAATACCGAAGCTCAGCGCCACCAGCGGGATGATGGAAAGCAGGCTGGCGTACACCAGGCCCATGGCGTGCAGATTGAGTTTGCCGCCGGCCAGATCGCGCGCCAGCGCATAGGGATAGCGCAGGAAGCGCAGCAGGGCCGACAGCAGGCCGGCGCGTCGCGAAGCCGGACCGAACAGCACCCGGTCGGGCAACGCGCGCAGCCACAGCCACGCGTTCTGGTAGGCGTTCAAGGCCCGTGCGCGGCCGCGGCGCTTTCCGGCCCGGTCAAGCGCCGCAGGGCCTCGCGGTAGTTCTGGCTGGTGCGGGCGATGATCTGGCTCGGCAGATGCGGTCCCGGGGCGCGCTTGTTCCAGTCCAGGGTTTCCAGATAGTCGCGCACGAACTGCTTATCGAATGACGGCGGGCTGCTGCCCACGCGCCAGCGGTCGGCCGGCCAGAAGCGCGAGGAGTCCGGGGTCAGCACTTCATCGATCAGCGTCAGCGTGCCATCGGCGTCGAGACCGAACTCGAATTTGGTGTCGGCGATGATGATGCCGCGCGCGCGCGCATGCGCGGCGGCGTACCGGTACAGCGCCAGCGCGGCCTCGCGCACCGCGGCGGCAAGCCGCGCACCGATCAATGTCACGACCGTCTCGAACGCGATGTTTTCGTCATGCGCGCCGGGCGCAGCTTTGGTTGCCGGTGTGAACAAAGGCGCGGGCAGCGCCTGAGCCTGCGCCAGGCCCTTTGGCAGGGCGATGCCGCACAGGCTGCCGGTGGCCTGATAATCCTTCCAGCCCGAGCCGATCAAATAGCCGCGCACGACCGCTTCGAGCGGCAGGGCCTGCAGACGCCTGACGATGACGGCGCGGCCCTCGAGCAGCGCCAGATCCTCCGGCGCGCGCACCACGCTGGACAGGCTCTGGCCGGTCAGATGATTGGGGATGATCGCCGTCGTGCGCGCGAACCAGAAGCGCGAGATCTCATCGAGCACGCGGCCCTTGCCCGGAATGGGATCGGGCAGCACGACGTCGAAGGCCGAGAGGCGGTCGGTGGTCACGATCAGCAGGCGCTGCTCGTCGAGCGCGTAGATGTCACGCACCTTGCCGCGGTGCAGGCGCTGCAGGCCCTTGAGATCCGTGTCGAAAACGGCGCTTTCGTCAACCGTGGCGGGTTTCGTGGCCAAGGCTTGCTACCATACCTGGCGCGGTAAAAGGGCGCGCATCTTGCCGCTCAGGCTGCAACAGGGTCAAGCGGGAAGACAAGCTTAAGTCATGAACTGGGCTGGAAAAATCATCGGCGGCGTGCTTGGGCTGGCGGCCCTGGGGCCGTTCGGCGCGGCGCTCGGCGCCCTGATCGGACACCAGTTCGACGCCGGCGTCGGGCTGGGCGCGCTGCTGGGCGGCGGCGCTAATCGCGGCCGCGCCGATCCGGTGCAGGTCAACGCGCTGTTCTTCCCGACCACCTTTCGCGTCATGGGGCACATCGCCAAGGCCGACGGCCGCGTCTCCGAGCAGGAGATCGCCTCGGCGCGTGCGGTCATGCACGCGCTGCACCTGAATCCGGCGCAGATGCTGTCGGCGATGGGGTATTTCAGCGAGGGCAAGCAGCCCGGGTTCGACCTGGACGCGGCGCTGCGGCTGCTGCGCGGCGCGATCGCACCGCACCCGGAGCTGGCGAATTTTTTCGTCGAGATTCAGCTGCAGGCCGCGCTCGCCGGCGACGGCCTGTCGGAGCTGCCGCGCGCGCGCCTGCGACGCGTGGCGCTGCTGCTGGGCTTGGGTCCGGCGGAATTCGCCCGGCTCGAGAGCACATTGCGCTGGAGCCAGGGCACGGCGGGTGCGCGGGCCGGGGCGGCCTCGGGCGCGGGCGCCGCGCCGACCGAGGAGCGCCTGGCGCAGGCCTACAGCGTGCTGGTGGCCGAACCGGGCATGAGCGATGAACAGATCGTGAAGGCCTACCGGCGGCAAATGAGCCGCCACCATCCGGACAAACTCCAGGCCAACGGCCTGCCGGAATCGATGCTCGAACGCGCCAAGGAGCGCACGCAACAGATCCAGGCCGCCTACGAGCTGATTCGTACGCGTCGCGGCATGCGCTAGACTTGCGCGCATGCATTGGATTGCGCCCTCGATTCTCTCGGCTGATTTCGCGCGCCTTGGCGCGGAGGTCGAAACGGTCATCGCCGCGGGCGCGGATGTGGTGCATTTCGATGTCATGGACAACCACTATGTGCCGAACCTGACCATCGGACCGGTGGTGTGCGAGGCGCTGCGCCGCTATGGCATCAAGGCGCCGATCGACGTGCATCTCATGGTGCGGCCGGTCGACCGCATCGTGCCGGACTTCGCCGCCGCCGGGGCGACCTACATCAGCTTCCATCCCGAGGCCAGCGAGCACGTGGATCGCACGATCACTCTGATCCGCGAGCATGGCTGCAGGCCCGGGCTGGTGTTCAACCCCGCCACGCCGCTGGATTGGCTCGACTACACCCTCGACAAGCTCGACCTGGTACTGCTGATGTCGGTGAATCCCGGCTTCGGCGGCCAGAAGTTCATTCCCGGCGTGCTGCCGAAAATTGCCGAGGTACGCCGGCGCGTCGCGGCCAGCGGACGCGAGGTGCGCGTGGAAGTCGATGGCGGGATCAAGATCGACAACATCGCCGCCGCGGCGCAGGCCGGCGCCGACATGTTCGTGGCCGGCTCGGCGATCTTCGGCAGCAAGGACTACGCGGCCACGATCCGCGCGATGCGCGCGGCGCTGGGCTGATCTGCGGTCGGCCTAATCCTCGTCGTCCTCGTCGTCGTCCTCATCCAGCGCGGCCGGCGCGGCGGCCCTGGGCCGATCGGGCGGCCGGTCACGCGTGGGCTTGGCCGGAACGATGACCGGGCGCGTCTTCATCTTCGGGCGGGCGTTGAACACGACGATGGTTTTGCCGGTGGCCCGCAGCAGCCCCTGATCCTCGAGCACCTTGAGCACGCGACCGGCCATTTCGCGCGAGCAGCCGACCAGGCGCGAGAGCTCCTGGCGCGACACCTTGATCTGCATGCCCTCCGGGTGCGTCATGGCGTCCGGCTCTTCGCACAGGCCGGTGATCGCATGCGCCACGCGTCCGGTGACGTCGACGAACGCCAGGTCGCCGAGCTTGCGATTGGTGCGATCCAGGCGCGTCGCCAGCTGCGTGGCGAGCTCGAAGATCAGGCCCGGGCTTTCGGTCGCGACCTGACGGAAGCGCGGGTAGGTCATTTCTGCCAGCTCGCAGGCGTTGCGTGTGCGCACCCAGGCGCTGCGGGTCGGCTGCTCGTAGAACAGGCCCATCTCGCCGAAGAATTGCCCCTTGTTCAGGTAGGCAAGCACCATCTCATTGCCTTCCTCGTCCTCGATCATGACCTCGACCGAACCGCTGATGATGTAGTACAGGACGTCGGGCAAGTCGCCGGCATGAATCAGCACGGTCTTGGACGGGACCGTGCGTATGCGGCAGTAGCTCAAGAACCGGTTGATCGCAGGAATGTCGCTTAAGGGTCTGACATTCTCTTCCATGATTGGCTGGCCTTCATTCGTTATTAAAGCGACGACGCTTGCGGCCTTTTATTACATAAATTGTGCCGGCCGCAAGTGACAAGTTTCTGCCCCGGTGTGTCAGAGCCAATATGCCGTGCCGGTCATGACGCGCGCAGCAGCGCGCATTAGCGTCGGGATCGGTGCCGGCAGCTCGGCCGCGCCCTGGGCGCGCGCCGCCTGTCCGTGGCCGGCCTCTTCGGATTTCATGAGCTCAACGATCTTGCGGCTGCGCAGGTCCGATGCCGGCAATCGATCCAGATGACTGGCCAGGTGGCCTTCGACCTGTGTCTCGGTCTCGGTCATGAAACCGAGACTGACGGCGTCGCCGAGCAGCGCCGCGGCGGCACCGAGACCGAACGAGCCCAGGTACCAGAGCGGGTTCAGCAGGCTCGGTCTTGATCCCAGTTCGGTCAGGCGCGACTCGCACCAGGCCAGATGATCGGCTTCCTCGCCCGCCGCGCGCTCGAGCAATTCGCGGGTCGCCGGCGAGCGCGACAGCGCGGCCTGGCCCCGGTACAGCCCTTGGGCGGCGATCTCGCCGGCGTGATTGACCCGCATCAGGCTGGCGGCATGGCGCTTTTCGCTCGCGGACAGCGTACCGGCCTCGGCAGGCAGATCGGGCTGACGGGCGCTGCGCGCGGGCGCAAACAGCGTGCGCAGGGTCTGATCCGCAACCTGGAGCACCGAATCGAGGATATCGCTTGCCGGCATGGGATACATTATATGTCATACGCCGGGGCGCCCGTCGTCAGGGCGCCGGTCAGGCGCGGTCGGGCGCGCTGGCCGCCGCGTCCGTTTTGCAAAGCGGCGGCTCCTTGGGTAAACTCCCGCGCCCTTTTTCCAGATAGTCCGCGGCGCGCGGGCTACAGGACCTACGAGATGAAGACTGAATTCGCCAAACCGGCGAGTGTGCGCGGCGACTGGTATGTCATTGATGCCAGTGGCAAAACTCTGGGCCGGCTGTGCTCGCGAATCGCGCTGCGGCTCAAAGGCAAGCATAAGGCCGACTACAGCCCGCACGTGGACATGGGCGACCACATCGTGGTGGTGCACGCGGAGAAGATCGCGGTCACGGGCAACAAGCTCGACGACAAGATGTACCACCATCACACCGGGCGCATGGGCGGCCTGAAGTCGATTGCGCTCGGCAAGCTGCTCAAGGAGCATCCCGAGCGGGCGATCCAGTTTGCGATCAAGGGCATGCTGCCGAAGACCACGCTGGGACGAAAGATGTACCGCAAGCTGCACGTGTTCGCCGGCGACAAGCATCCGCACGGCGCCCAGCAGCCCAAACCGCTAGAGCTTTAAGGACCAAGAATACCCCTCATGCCAGCCTCCACGAATTACGGTACCGGCCGTCGCAAGAGCTCCACCGCGCGCGTGCACATGAAACCCGGCAAGGGCCAGATCACGATCAATGACCGTCCGATCGACGAGTTCTTCGGCCGTGAGACCGGAAGAATGATCGTGCGGCAACCGTTGGAGCTGGTGCAGATGGCCTCGAGCTTCGACATCACGGTCAAGGTCGCCGGCGGCGGCATCACCGGCCAGGCCGGCGCGATCCGCCACGGCATCGCGCGGGCGCTGATTACCTACGATGAGTCGCTGCGCAAGCCGCTGCGGCAGGCGGGCTTCGTGACCCGCGATGCGCGCGAGGTCGAGCGCAAGAAGGTCGGCCGTCGCAAGGCTCGCCGCGGAACGCAATACTCCAAGCGCTGAGTGACGCTGCTGGGGGATCGTCTAGTGGTAGGACCGCGGACTCTGACTCCGCTAACCTAGGTTCGAATCCTAGTCCCCCAGCCAATTTCCCTCACCGGCACGCTCAGATCTGTTCGATGCCCGCCGCCGTGCCGACGATCAGCAGGTCGGCCGGCCGCAGGGCGAACAGGCCGACCGTGACCACGCCCGCAATCAGATTGATCTGCGTCTCCAGCGCGCGGGGCTCGCTGATCGACAGACCATGCACATCGAGAATGTGATTGCCGTTGTCGGTGCTGACACCCTGGCGCCATAGCGGGCGCCCGCCGAGGCGCTCGAGACATCGAGCGACGTAGCTGCGCGCCATCGGGATCACCTCCACCGGCAGGGCGAAGCCTCCCAGGGTCGTGACCAGCTTGCTGTCGTCGATGATGCAGATGAAGCGTTCGGCCGCGGCGGCCACGATCTTCTCGCGCGTCAGCGCGGCGCCGCCGCCCTTGATGAGTTCGCGCCCGCGGTTGGCCTCATCGGCGCCGTCGATGTAGAGCGGCAGTTCAGCGATCTCATTGAGCTCCAGCACCGCCATGCCATGCGCGCGCAGGCGCGCACTGCTGGCTTCCGAGCTCGAAATCGTGCCGCGTAGCCGCAGTCGAGGCGCCTGCGAAGCGAGCAGGTCGATCAGCGCATTGACCGTCGAGCCGGTGCCGATGCCGAGAATCGTGTCCTCGCGCACATGTTCGAGGGCGGCGCGCGCGGCGCGCTGCTTGCGCTGTTGCGCGCTGTCGGCGGCGGGAACGCGTGGTTCATTCATGGCAGCAGCTCGGGCGGTGCTGAGCGTTTCGAGTCGGTAAATGCAGGGGTAGATGCGACAGTGCCCGCTTACGCGGGCACTGTTTGAAGCTTTGAAGTGCGGCGAGCGAGGAGGTTATCCAAGCCCGCCGCTGCTGAAGGCCTTACTTCTTTTTCGAAGCTTTTTTCTTGGCCTTCTTCTTTGCTTTCGCCATGACTAGTTCTCCATGTCAGGTTAGTCCGGGGTCCGAGTATATACACGCGTTGCAAAATTACAAGCAAGCGAGTATGCGGCCGGGCATCTGTGATCTCGCTCACACCGCGTGCGTGCGCGTCACTCGAGCGAAAGAATGAATCGCCAATGCTCGTCTTCGACCGGCGTAACCGACAAACGATTCCCCGCGCGCAAGACGATCATGCCCGCGAGTGCGCCCCCGGCATGCGCGCGCAGCTCATCGAGGCCGATCACGCGCTTGAAGCGCCGCACGAGTTGCACATCGAAGGTATACCAGCGCGGATTGGCCGCGCTGCTTGCGGCATCGTAATGGGGATCGCGCCGATCGAAGGCACTGGCGTCCGGATAGGCGCCGCGCACGACGCGCACCGTGCCGGCGATTCCGGGCTGTTCGCAGCTCGAGTGATACAGAAAGGCGTGATCGCCCTTCTGGATCTGGTCGCGGATCAGATTGCGGGCCTGGTAGTTGCGCACGCCCTGCCAGCTGGTGGTCCTGCGCGCAGCGGCCTGCAGATGCTCGATGCCGAAGCTCGAGGGTTCGGTCTTGAGCAGCCAGTGCTTCAAAAGTACTCCACGCCGTCTTCGGTCACGACCGCATCGATCGGCACATCGTGCCGGCCGAGTTCGATGTGATCAAGCCGCTGGCAGCGGTAGGCGAGGCCGACCAGCAGCGGCCGACGCCAGACATGGCGGTGGCGGCGGAAGGCGAACAGGCGATCGTAGTAGCCGGCGCCGGAACCCAGGCGCGCGCCGTCGCCATCGAAACCGAGCAGCGGCATGAACACCACCGAGAGCGTGCGCGCCGGCACCGTCTCGGCGACCGCGGGTTCGGGAATGCCGTAGCGATTGAGCACCGTCAGATCACCGCGATCGCGGGCGAACTGCATGGTGCAGCGGCGGTAGTGGCTGATGCGCGGCAGATAGACCGGGCAGCGGCGACGTCGCGCCAGCTGGCGCAGCGCTTCGGTGCTGATTTCCAGGCCGACCGAGACGTACAGACCGATCGGGCGCGCACCGCGCAGCCAGCGTGTGCCGTCGATGTGTCGGGTGATGGCTTGCGCGGCGGCGGCGCGCTGCGCCGCTGACAGCTCGCGGCGGCGGGAACGCAGGCCTTGCCGCAGCGCATCGCGCGACATGGTGCCTGGGCTGCCGCGCACTTCAGACAAAGGGCGTCACCCGCAATGCCGGTGCGGACCGTTGCTCTCGACCGGAGCAACAAGTGGGATCACCTGCGACAGGTAAGGCTTTCTGCTGCAAGGCAGACCTGCACAATGCTGTCAGCAAGGCTATCGATCCCGTGGGTGTTTCAATTGGGGTCGAGAGGTAACCCAGTCCACTTATCGAACACCGCAGGCGACGCTTGCAGTCACTGTACACCAAAGCCCGGGCCGCTGTCGTAGGACGCAGCTCACGGTCCGGCGCACGCGTTCAAAGCTCGAGCTGCTGGCCTTTCTGCAGTGAACTTTCCAGCCGCTCGCGCATGCTCTTGAGGCGATGGCCCAGGTCCTGCTCGGTGCCGCTCTCGCGGGCACGCAGCGTAATGACCTCGTGGGCCAGGTTCAGCGCCGCCATGACGGCAATGCGGTCCAAGCCGACGATCTTGCCGCTGTCGCGGATCTCGCGCATGCGACCGTTGAGAAACTCGGCGCTGTCGAGCAGGTCGGTGCGCTCCTCGGGCGCGCAGGCGACGATGTACTCCTTCTCGAGAATGCGCACGCTCAGCGGGCGTACCGCTTCACGCTCGCTCACGCGCTGTGCTCCATCGACTTGAGCCGGCCGATCATCGCTTCGACGCGAGTGCGAACCTGCTCATTCCGATGCAGCAGCGAGGTCTTCTCGGAGGCCAGCGTTTCCTGGCGCGCGCGCAACGCCCTGTTTTCCTCCTTGAGCTGCTGCATCGTCGCCAGCAACTCATCGATGCGCTTCTCGAGGCGCTTGAGTTCGAGATCGACCGCGGAGGAACGGGTGGCTTCTGTCATGGTAAAACTATAGTTCCGCCGGCACGGACAGGTCAATGTAAAGGCTGAAAAAGTGCCCTGGCACCCGCCAGGGCGCTGCTCGAGCGCAAGGTTTGTGTTGCGGCGGGCGCAATGGCTGCAATACCATTTTGCAAGTGACCAGCCAGCACGACTACTCGCAGATCCAGAACACGCTCTCGGCCTCGCACGCGCTGGCCGATGCGGCCGAGGCGCACGGCACTCTGGCCGGTGCGCTGTGCGCCCTGGTGCCGTATCGGCTCGAAGACTGGTTGGCCGAGATCCTGCCCGAAGGCGTGGGCGGCGTCAGCGCCGACCCGGCGCTGCAGACCCTCTACGATGCCACGGTCGCGGCGTTGTCGGGCCGACAGATGCAGTTCGACCTGTTGATCCCCGGGGACGACCGGCCCATCGAAGAGCGCACCCAGGCGCTGACTGCCTGGTGTAGCGGCTTTCTGTATGGTCTGGGCAGCAGCGGCGCCGCCGATCCGCAGCGCTTGCCGGGCGACCTGGGCGAGATCGTGCGCGATCTGACCGAGATCACGCACGCCGACGTCGATACCAGCGACACGGTCGAGGCCAACGAGTCGGCGCTGGCGGAGCTGGTGGAGTTCGTGCGTGTCGGCGTGCAGCTGGTGTTTGACGAACTCGAACCGCTGCGCGAGCGCCACACCGTGCCCGGACACGTGCTGCACTGACGCGGGCCGGCACGATTTACCTTAAGCTGGCGTGTGTATAGGGCGTTACTCATATAGAGGCAGTCATGGCCGAAGCATCCCGGGTCGAGTTCGCACGCCGCCGCCGCGCGCTCATGCGTCTGATGGGGCGCGATGCCATCGCCATCGTGCCGTCGGCGCCGGTGCGGCAGCGGAACAATGATGTCGAGTACAACTACCGGCAGGACAGCGATTTTTATTACCTGACCGGCTTCAGCGAGCCCGAGGCGGTGGCGGTGCTGATTCCCGGCCGGGAGGCGGCCGAGTACGTGCTGTTCGTGCGCGATCGCAATCGCGAACGCGAGATCTGGGACGGCAAGCGCGCCGGGCCGGAGGGCGCGGTGGAACTGTACGGCGCCAACGATGCCTTCCCGATCACCGACATCGACGAGATCCTGCCCGGCATGCTCGAGAATCGCGAGCGCGTGTTCTACACCATGGGGCTGAACCAGGAGTTCGATCAGCGCGTGGTCGGCTGGGTCAACACCTTGCGCGCGCAGGCGCGCAGCGGCAAGCATCCGCCGCAGGAATTCGTGGCGCTGGATCACGCGCTGCACGACATGCGGCTGTTCAAGAGCCGCGGTGAAATCGGTCTCATGCGCCGCGCCGGCCAGATCGCCGCCGGCGCGCACGTGCGCGGCATGCGCTTCTGCCGCCCCGGGCGCATGGAATACGAGGTCATGGCCGAATTGCTGCACGAGTTCAACCGGCACGGCGCGGATATCTCCTACCACCCGATCGTCGGCGGCGGCGCGAATTCCTGCGTGCTGCACTACCGCGACAACAGCGCGCGCCTGAACGACGGCGATCTGCTGCTGGTCGATGCCGGCTGTGAATACGGCTACTACGCTTCCGATATCACGCGCACCTATCCGGTCAACGGCCGCTACACCAGCGAGCAGCGGGCCGTGTACGAGGTCGTGCTCGAGGCGCAGCAGGCTGCGATCGCCAAGGTCAAGCCGGGCAATCACTGGAACGAGCCGCACGATGCCGCCGTGCGCGCGATCACGCAGGGATTGGCGCGCATCGGTCTGCTGCGCGGCTCGGTCGCGAGTCTGATTCGCAGCGGAGCCTACAAGAAGTACTTCATGCATCGCACCGGCCATTGGCTCGGCATGGATGTGCACGATGTCGGCGACTACAAGGTTGGTGATGAGTGGCGCGTGTTCGAACCCGGCATGGTGCTGACGGTCGAACCCGGCATCTATGTCGCGGCCGGCACCCGCGGCGTGTCGCGACGCTTCTGGAACGTCGGCGTGCGCATCGAGGACGACGTCGTGGTCACGCGCGGCGGCTGCGAGGTGCTGACCAACGACGTGCCGAAAGCGCCCGATGAGATCGAAGCGCTGATGGCCGCATGAGCGCAGCCGCCCACGGCTGCGATGTCGCGATCGTCGGCGGCGGCATGGTCGGTGCAAGTCTGGCGCTGGCGCTGCAGGAGACGGCGTTGAAGGTCATGTTGATCGAGGCGGTCGAGCCGCAAAGCGCCGCGCAGCCGAGTTTCGACGATCGCACCACGGCATTGGGCAACGGCGCGCGCCGCATCTTCGAGACTCTCGACATCTGGCCGCAGATCGGCGCGGGCGCCGCCGCCATCCGCGGCATCCACGTCTCCGACGCGGGGCACTTCGGTTTCGCGCGCCTGCAGGCTGCCGAGCATGGGCTCGAGGCCTTCGGCTACACGGTCAGCAATCGGCATATCGGTTCGGTGCTGTGGCGCGCGCTGCGCGCTCGGGCGCGCGTCGAGCTGGCCAGCCCCGCGCGCGTGCTGGAAGTGCAGCTCGCAGCCGATGCGGCACAATTGCGGATCGCCGACGGCTCGGGCGCGCAGCGCCTGGTGCGTGCCGCGTTGGTCGTGGCCGCCGACGGCGCCCAGTCGCTGGTCAAGCAGGCCGCCGGTATTGCCTCCAGCGATGACGACTATGCGCAGGTCGCGATCGTGGCCAATATCAGCAGCGATCGCGCCGCGCGCGGCATCGCCTACGAGCGCTTTGCCGAGTCCGGACCGATGGCGCTGCTGCCGCTCGGCGATGGCAGCTATACCATCGTCTGGACGCTCATGCCCGATCTCGCCCAGGCCATGCAGGAATGCAGCCCGGGGCAATTCTGCGAGCAATTGCAGCGCGCCTTCGGCTGGCGCGCGGGCCGGATCCAGCAGGTGGGACGGCGCAGCAGCTATCGGCTGGCGCTGGTGCGCGCACTCGAGCACACGGGCGAGCGCGTGGCGCTGATCGGCAACGCCGCGCAGGCGCTGCATCCGGTGGCGGCGCAGGGATTCAACCTCGGCCTGCGCGATGCCGCGGTGCTGGCCGAGCTCATCGCCGCTGCGAGCGATCCCGGAGCGGCTTCAGTGCTGGCGCAATTTGCCGCGCGGCGCGCCGCCGACCGCCGCGGCATGATCGCCTTCACCGACACGCTGGTGAAGCTGTTCGGCGATCGCCGCGCCGGGGCGATCGCGGCGCGCAATCTCGGACTGCTGCTGTTCGATGTCACCGCGCCGGCCAAGCGCGCGCTGGCTCGCCTGAGCTTCGGCTTCGGTGGCGCGCTGCCGCGGCTCTCGCGCGGGCTGAGGCTGTGAGCGCGTCGTTCGCGGTCGCGGTGGTCGGCGGCGGACTGGCCGGCGCCTGCGCCGCGGCATTGTTGGCCCGCCATGCCGGCATCCCCGCCAGCCGCATCGCCTTGCTGGCCCCGGAGCTGCCGGCGCCGGCGAATTCCCAGGCACCACCGGAATTGCGCGTGGCCGCAATCTCGCGCGCCAGCGAGCGCGTGCTGCGTGCGGCCGGCGCCTGGCAGCGGCTGGATGCGGCGCGCCTGCTGGCCTACGAGCGCATGCGCGTCTGGCATGAGAGCGCCGCGGTTGATAGCGCGGCCGCGCTGTGCTTCGACGCCGCGGACATCGGCGAGCCGAATCTGGGTTACATCGCCGAGATCGGCGCGCTGCAGCGCGCCTGCATCGACAGTTTCCGCGAGCAGGGCGGCACGCTGATCCACGCGGCGCTGGATCGGCTCGAGATCGGCCAGGAGCTCGCGCAGCTCGCGCGTCTGGAGTGCGCCGGCCAGGTGCTCGAAACCCAGGTCGTGGTCGGCGCCGACGGCATGCAATCGGCGGTGCGCGCGGGCGCGGGCCTGTCGGTGCGCGCGCGCGACTATGGGCAGCTGGCCATCGTTGCCACGGTGGCCACGCAATGCCCGCACCAGCACACCGCCTGGCAGCGCTTCCTGCGCACCGGCCCGCTCGCGTTGCTGCCCTTGTTCGACGGCCACTGCTCGATAGTCTGGTCGCTGGACTCGGAGCAGGCGCGCGCGCTGTTGGATTGCGGCGAGGGTGAATTCAATGCGCGGCTCGAGGCCGCCTCGGCGCACGCGCTGGGTGCCACGCGCCTGGTCAGTGAACGGCTGAGCTTTGCGCTGCGCAGCGTCGCGGCCGATGGTTACGTCAGCGCACGCTGCGCCCTGATCGGCGATGCCGCGCACGTGATTCATCCGCTCGCCGGACAGGGCGCCAACCTGGGGCTGCTCGATGCCGCGGCGCTGTGCGAGGCGATTGCTGCCGCGCCGGGGTTGCACGAGGATCCGGGCGCGCCGCGGGTACTGCGCCGCTATGAGCAGCAGCGCCGCACGCACAACCTGAGCATGGACGCGGCCATGAGCGCATTCCAGAGCGGCTTCGCCGTCGCGCGCGGCCCGGGGGCCTGGCTCGTGAACCGCGGCCTGACGCTGGTCAATCGCACCGATGCATTCAAGCGAGCCTTCGCCCGACACGCTCTGGGCACGCTCGGGGAGCTGCCGCGACTGGCGCGGCGCTGAGGCTGGCGCGATTTTGAGGCTGGCGCGGCTGGCCCGGCTCTAGCGGCTCGGGATGCGGTCGATCTTCGCCGCGCAGATCAGATCGTTTTCGCTCAGGCCACCGATGGCATGGGTGGAGTAGCGCACGCGGCAGTAGTTGTAGCCGACTTCGAGATCGGGGTGATGGTCTTCGAGGTTGGCAACATGGGCCAGTGCATTGACGAAGCTCATGGTGCGGTAGAAATCGCGGAAGGCGAATTCGCGGCGAATTGCCTTGCCGTTCTCGACCAGTTGCCAGTCGCTCGAGAGTTGTTGCAGCGCATCCCGCGCCGCCTCGGGCGACAGCGCCGGCACGCCGCCCTCGCAGGCCTTGCAATGGCGCTCGCTCAGCGGCTCGCCCTGCGCGGGCGGGTTCATGACTGCACCCGGCGGGGATAGGTGCGCGCGATGTACTGCTCCACGAGCTCCTGGAATTCCTCCGCGATGTGCTCGCCCTTGAGCGTGACGGTCTTGGCCCCGTCCTCATAGACCGGCGCCACGGGCCGCTCGCCGGTGCCGGGCAGGCTGATGCCGATGTTCGCGTGCTTGCTCTCGCCCGGTCCGTTGACCACGCAGCCCATGACCGCCACGGTCATGGTCTCGACATCCTCATAGGCGTTGCGCCATTGCGGCATGCGCTCGCGCAGGTGGCGCTGAATGCTCTCGGCGAGTGTCTGGAAATAGGTGCTGGTGGTGCGGCCGCAGCCCGGGCAGGCGGTCACCAGCGGGGTGAAGGAGCGCAGGCCCATGGTCTGCAGCAGCTCCTGCGCGACGATGACTTCACGGCTGCGATCACCGCCGGGCTCGGGCGTCAGGGACACGCGAATGGTGTCGCCGATGCCCTGCTGCAGCAGGATGCCCATGGCCGCCGAGGAGGCGACGATGCCCTTGGAACCCATGCCGGCCTCGGTCAGTCCCAGATGCAGCGCGAAATCGCTGCGCGCCGCGAGCTCGCCATAGACGGCGATCAGGTCCTGTACCGCGCTGACCTTGGCCGACAGCACGATGCGCTCGCGCGGCATGCCCAGCGCGACCGCGCGCTCGGCGCTCTCGAGCGCGGAGCGCACGATCGCCTCGCGCATGACCTCCTGCGCCGACTTGGGTTCCGCTGCCCGGCTATTGTCATCCATGAGCCGCAGCAACAGGTCCTGATCGAGGCTGCCCCAGTTCACGCCGATGCGTACCGGCTTGCCGTTGGCGCAGGCGATCGCGATCATCTCGGCGAACTGCGTATCGCGCTTGGAGCCGCGGCCGACATTGCCGGGATTGATGCGGTACTTGGCCAGGGCCGAGGCGCAGCCAGGATGCTCCTGCAGCAGCTTATGGCCGTTGAAATGAAAATCGCCGATCAACGGCACGGCGCAACCTATGGCATCGAGCCGATTGCGGATGTGCGGCACCGCGGCGGCGGCCTCGGCGGTGTTGACGGTGATGCGCACCAGCTCCGAGCCGGCGGCGGCGAGCTGCGCGCACTGGCTCGCGGTCGCGGCGATATCGGCCGTGTCGGTGTTGGTCATCGATTGCACGACGATCGGCGCGCTGCCGCCGATGGTGACGCGGCCGACCTGCACGGCGCGGCTGAAATGACGTTGTAGTCCCATGGCGCTATTGTAGTGCAGCGGCAAACCGGTGTGGGAAAGCACCGTGCGCTGCTATCATTCCCCAACCGATCTGGAGAGGTGGTTGGGCAGGCATACCTGTTTATTTGATTTGCACGTAGCGCTCGGGGCGCGGATGGTCGACTTTGGCGGCTGGGATATGCCGGTTGCCTACGGCTCGCAGATCGAGGAGCACCACGCGGTGCGCCGCGGCGCCGGCGTGTTCGACGTTTCGCACATGGGCATCGTCGATCTGCGCGGCGCGCGCAGCCGCGAGCTGCTGCGCGAATTGCTGGCCAACGACGTCGCGCGCCTGAACCTGCCGGGCAGGGCGCTCTACAGCTGCATGCTCAATGAGCGCGGCGGGGTGATCGACGACCTGATCGTCTACTACCTCGACGATGATTTCTTTCGCATCGTGGTCAATGCCGGCACGCGCGAGAAGGATCTGGCCTGGATCGGCCAGCAGGCGGCGCGTTTTGAGGTGACGCTGCTCGAGCGCCGCGATCTGGCCATGCTGGCGATCCAGGGGCCGCAGGCGCGCGAGCGCAGCGCAGCGCTGTTGGCCGCCGAGGCGGCCTGGGCGGTGCTGGAGCTGCAGCCTTTCTTCGGGGCGCAGATCGGCGAGTGGTTTGTGGCGCGCACCGGTTACACCGGCGAGGACGGCTTCGAGATCATGCTGCCCACGGCTGATGCCGTCTCGGTGTGGCAGCGGCTCAATGCCGCCGGCGTGCGCTCCTGCGGCCTGGGCGCACGCGACACGCTGCGGCTGGAGGCCGGCATGAATCTGTACGGCAACGACATGACTGAGCAGACCAATCCGCTGGAGTCAGGGCTTGCCTGGACGGTGGCCTTCGATCCGCCGGAGCGCAATTTCGTCGGTCGCGCGGCGCTCGATGCCATCCGCGCCCGCGGCGCCGAGCACAAGCTGGTCGGCCTGGTGCTCGATGAGCGCGCCGTGTTGCGCAGCCACCAGCGCGTGTTGATCCCGAGCGTTGGGGAGGGAGAAGTCACCAGCGGCACGTTCTCGCCGACGCTGGAGCGTTCGATCGGCCTGGCGCGCGTGCCGGTCGCGACCGGCGCTGCGGTGCAGGTGGAGGTGCGCGGCCGGCAACTGCCGGCGCGCGTGGTGCGCGTGCCATTCGTGCGCCACGGCAAAGCGTTGATTTCGTTGGTTTGATGAGGCGAAGGAGTGGCGATGAACGATATCCCTTCGGAACTGAAGTTCACCCGCAGCCACGAATGGCTCAAGCAGCTGCCCGATGGCATCGCCGAAATCGGCATCAGCGATCACGCGCAGCACGCGCTCGGTGATCTGGTGTTCGTCGAGCTGCCCGAGATCGGGCGAAGCCTGAGCGCCGGCGAGAACTGCGCGGTGGTGGAGTCGGTCAAGGCCGCCTCCGACATCTATTCCCCGGTCGCCGGCACGGTGGTGGCGGTCAACGATCAATTGCGGCATACGCCGGAGTTGATCAACCGCGACCCGTACGGCGGCGGCTGGCTGCTGCGGCTGCGGCCGCAAGAACCGGGCAGCCAGTCCAGCCTTATGTCGGCCAGCGAGTACGGTGCGCTGGCCGCGCAGGGCTGAGCTCGTCATGCCCTTCATTCCGCACACCGAGCCGGATGTCCAGGAAATGCTCGCGGCCATCGGCGCTGCGAGCATCGAGGCGCTGTTCGATGAGATTCCTGCGAGCTTGCGCGTGGGCTCGCTGCCCGATGTGCCGGCGGGATTGAGCGAGCTGGAAATCATGCAGCTCATGTGCGCGCGCGCGCGCCAGGACGGGCAGCCGCTGTGCTTCATCGGCGCCGGCGCCTATGAGCACCACATTCCGGCCGCGGTATGGTCCACGATTACGCGCGGCGAGTTCTACAGTGCCTACACCCCGTATCAGGCCGAGGCCAGTCAGGGCACGCTGCAGTCGATCTACGAATACCAGACCATGATGGCCAGCCTGACCGGCATGGAGGTCTCCAATGCCTCGCTCTACGACGGGGCGAGCGCGCTGGCCGAGGCGGTGCTCATGGCGGTGCGCGCCAACCGGCGCTCCAGGTCGGCGCGCATCCTGATGCCGCGCACGGTGCATCCGCACTATCGCGCGGTGGCGCTGGCGATGGCCGGCAACCAGGGCGTGCGATTCGAGGAGCTGCCCTACGAGCGCACCCTGGGTCATACCGCGCTCGAGGCGCTCAGCGGCTTCGCCGGACAGGACATCACCGCACTGGTGATCGCGCAACCGAATTTCTTCGGCGTGTTCGAAGACGTCGATGCGCTGACCGACTTTGCGCATGCGCAGGGCGCGCTGGTGATCGCGGTGGTCAATCCGACCGCCCTCGCAGTGCTCAAGCCCCCCGGGCAATGGGGGCATAAGGGCGCCAACATCGTGGTCGGCGAAGGCCAGCCGCTGGGCTGTCCGCTGTCCTCGGGCGGTCCTTACTTCGGTTTCATGAGCACGCGCCTGGAACATGTGCGGCAGATGCCCGGCCGCATCGTCGGCCGGACCGTGGATCTCGATGGCCGGCCCGGCTTTACGCTGACGCTGCAGGCCCGCGAACAGCACATCCGCCGCGCCAAGGCGACCTCGAACATCTGCACCAACCAGGGCCTGCTCATGATGGCCGGCACCGTGTACCTCGCGCTGCTCGGGGCCGAGGGGCTCGAGCGCGTTGCGGCGCTGTCGATGGCGCGCACCGAGGAGCTCGCGCGCGCACTCACGGCGCTGCCCGGCGTGCGACCGGTGTTCGCGGGCGCGGGTTTTCACGAGATCGTGCTGGCGCTGGATCGACCCGTGGCGGGCGTGCTCGCCGCGCTCAGCGCGCGCGGCATCGAGGGCGGCTTCGATCTGATCGAGCATTTCCCGGAGCTGGGCCCCGCGCTGCTGCTGTGCGCGACCGAAACCAAGACCACGGCGGATATCGACAGCTACGCGCGCGCGCTGTCGGAAGTACTGCGCGCGGCGCGCGCGGCCTGAAACATGAGTTTGCCGATGCGCGAGCCGCTGATCTTCCAGTACTCCCGACCGGGGCGCGGCGCGCGCTCGCAGTGGCCCGCGGCCGCCGCCGGCGGCCCGCAGGTGCCCGCAGCACTGCGGCGTGCGCAGCGCCCGTTGCTGCCCGAGGTCAGCGAGCTGGATGTGGTGCGTCACTACACGCGTCTGTCGCAGCTGAACTTCTCGATCGACACGCACTTCTATCCGCTGGGCTCCTGCACCATGAAATACAACCCCAGGGCCTGCAACGCCGCGGCGCTGCTGCCGGGCTTCACGGGCCGGCATCCGCTGGCGAGCGTGAGCCATGGGCAGGGATTTCTGGCCTGCATGTACGAGCTGCAGGAGATGCTCAAGGCGGTAACCGGCATGCGCGCCGTGGCATTGAGTCCACTGGCCGGCGCACATGGGGAATTCGCCGGCGTCGCGATGATCCGCGCCTATCACCGCGCACGCGGCGATTCGCAGCGCAATGAGATCATCGTGCCGCAAGCCGCGCACGGCACCAATCCGGCCACGGCCAGCATGTGCGGCTGCATCGCCCGCGAAGTGGCCGTCGGACCGGACGGGGATGTCGATCTGGCCGGGTTGCGCGCGGCCGTCGGCGCCAGGACTGCCGGCATCATGCTGACCAACCCATCCACCCTCGGGGTGTTCGAGCGGCGCATCGAGGAGGTCGCGCGCATCGTGCACGACGGCGGCGGACTGCTCTACTACGACGGCGCCAATCTCAATGCCATTCTCGGCAAGGTGCGTCCGGGTGACATGGCTTTCGATGCCATCCATATGAACCTGCATAAAACCTTCTCCACGCCGCACGGCGGCGGCGGCCCGGGCGCCGGCGCCGTGGGCGTGTCGGCGCGGCTGCTACCGTTCCTGCCGCTGCCGATCGTGGCGCGCGAGGCCGATGGACAGTACCGTTGGCTCGGCGAGCGCGATCTGCCGCAGTCGATCGGCCGGCTCGCCAGTTTCGCCGGCAACGCCGGCGTGCTGCTGCGCGCCTATGTCTACATGCGCATGCTCGGCCGCGAGGGCATGCAGCGCGTGGGCGAATACGCGACCCTGAATGCAAACTACCTGTCGGCGCGACTGCAGCAGCTGGGCTTTGATGCGGCCTATCCGCAGCGCCGCGCGAGCCACGAATTCATCCTGACGCTCAAGCGCCTCACCCAGGAGTACGGCGTCACGGCCATGGATGTGGCCAAGCGACTGCTCGACCTGGGCTTCCATGCGCCGACCACCTATTTCCCGATGTTGATCAGCGAGTGCCTGCTGATCGAGCCGACCGAGACCGAGAGCAAGCAGACGCTCGATGCGTTCGTGGCGGCGATGGCGCAGATCCTGCGCGAAGCACAGCAGGAGCCGGAGCGATTGCAGCGCGCGCCGCATACGCTGCCCGTGCGCCGGCTGGATGATGTGCGTGCAGCGCGAGAACTCGATCTGACCTACCGGGGCGAAGCGGGCTGATGCGGCGCCAGAAGATCCAGGGCCTGGACCGCCTGCTGCGGGCCTTCGGCTCGAGCGGCAAGGGCTTTGCCGGCGCCTTTCGCGAGGAGGCGGCATTTCGCCAGGAGCTCATGTTCGCCTGCGTGGCGCTGCCGCTGGCGCTGTGGCTGGGTCGCAGCGGCGTCGAGCGCGCGCTGCTGGCCGCCCCGGTGCTGCTGATCCTGATCGTCGAGCTGCTCAACAGTGCCATCGAGGCCACGGTGGACCGTATCGGCATGGAGCGCCATGTGCTCGCCGGTCTGGCCAAGGACATCGGCTCGGCGGCTGTCATGCTGTCGTTCATCCTGCTGGGCGTGGTATGGCTGCTGGTGCTAACGACTCGTTAACGCAAAAGGACTACCCACCGATGACGGCGCTGATTTGCGGCTCGATGGCCTTCGACACAGTCATGATGTTTGAAGGACGGTTTCGCGACCACATCCTTCCCGATCGGCTGCATGTGCTCAATGTGTCGTTTCTGACGCCTGCGATGCGGCGCAACTTCGGCGGCTGCGCCGGCAATATCGCCTACAACCTGAAGCTGCTCGGCGGCGACGGGCTCATCATGGCCACCGTCGGTCATGACTTCGCGCCCTATGGCCAGTGGCTCGAGCAGTGCCAGCTGGCGCGCACGCACGTGCGCACGGTGCCCGGCGAGTTCACTGCCCAGGCCTACATCACGACCGATCTTGACAATAACCAGATCACCGCCTTTCACCCCGGGGCAATGAACCATTCGCATCTGAACCGGGTCAGTGATAGCAGTGGTGTGAAACTCGGTATCGTCGCGCCCGATGGACGCGACGGCATGCTCGAGCATGCCGAGCAGTTCGCGGCGGCCGGGTTGCCGTTCATCTTCGATCCGGGGCAGGGCCTGCCCATGTTCGGCGGCGAGGAGCTGCGTGGCTTCATCGAACGCGCGGCCTGGGTGGCGGTCAACGACTACGAGGCAAGCCTGCTGTCGGAGCGCACCGGCTGGACGCTCGAGCAGATAGCGGCGATGGTGCGCGCCTTGATCGTCACGCGCGGCGCCGCGGGCTCGTGGATCTTCGCCGGCGGCGAGCGCCTCGAGATTCCGGTGGTGGCTGCGGCACGCGTGGTCGATCCGACCGGCTGCGGGGATGCCTACCGCGCCGGGCTGCTGTTCGGCCTGGAGCGCGGGCTGGATTGGGCCACGACCGGGCGCATCGCCGCGCTGCTGGCATCGATCAAGATCGAGCAGCACGGCACGCAGCAGCATCGCTGCAGTGTGGATGAATTCAAGCA
>Ga0302326_10002218_pt1 | contig 47602 bp, 38 predicted proteins | sample Palsa_T0_3_FD_202264 | JGI IMG/M metagenome (GOLD analysis project Ga0302326, IMG submission 202264) | Peat permafrost microbial communities from Stordalen Mire near Abisko, Sweden - Palsa_T0_3 | ecosystem: Environmental > Terrestrial > Soil > Palsa > Peat permafrost | place: Sweden: Abisko... | reverse complement strand
CAGGCTGCTGAAAAAGGCTATCCCGCTCGCGCAAGACGACCACGGGGGCTAAAGCCCGGATTGATTTCGAAGGGCTTACGCGGCCCTAAAGGGCCGCTCTTCCACGGTCGCCCGCACGTTTTGGAGTTTTTCAGCGGCCTGCTAGGGCGTCTTGATATCCAGACTGCGCCACATGTACCAGCAAGCCACGCTGCGATACGGGTGCCACGCGCGTGCGATCTTCTCCATGTCTTTCGGTTTCGGCAGCTTGCGTTTCCGGTAGTGCTTCTTGATCGCCATTTGCACGCCGTAGTCTCCCGTGGGGAGCACATTGAGCCGCCGCAGCGAAAACATGAGAAACATATGTGCCGTCCAAACGCCTATGCCCTTCACTTGCGTCAGATGCTCGATGACTTCCTCATCCGAGAGGTCCGGCAGCCGCTTGAAGTCGAGCAAGCCTTCCGCCGTCTTGGCCGCAAGATCTTTCAAGTATGCGGATTTTTGTTTCGACAGACCCACTGCTCGGAGCTGCTGGTCGCTCAGCTTCAGAATCCCTTCCGGCGTAATCGGTTCGCCGGCCAGCGCTGCGAAACGCTGGAAGATCGTTTCTGCTGCCTTGCCGTTGAGCTGTTGATAAACAATAGTCTCGGCCACGCTGGCAAAATCGGCGTCGCCATAGCTCATCCGGTACGGACCTACGCGCTCGATAATGGCCCGCAGCACGGGATCGCACTGCTTGAGATGATTCAGCGCTTTTCGCATGGCTTAGAGTTACGACCTCGGAAGATCTTTTGCACCATGGACACAGGGTAATATGCGAGAGATTTCCTGACGCCGCGCGCCTTATCTTTGGGCCCTCGGTCCCGCGGCTTTCACTTGCGGCGATGCGTCAAAGTTTTCGAAATTCCTGGCAAAGCGATTGCGCAGGTCGTCCGCGGCTTTATCGTAGGCGGCCTTATCGGGCCAGGCGTTGCGCGGATTCAGAATCTCTACAGGAACGCCTTGGCAGGCTTTCGGAATCGTGAATCCAAAAGTTGGTTCAATCTCAAATTCCTCGCGGATCAGTTGTCCCTCGACCGCTGCATCGACCATGGCGCGCGTATAGGGAATGCTCATGCGCTTGCCCACGCCGTACGGTCCGCCCTGCCAGCCGGTGTTCACTAGCCAGCATTGCGCGTTGTGCTCGCGCAGGCGGCGTCCCAACATCTCAGCATAAACTCTCGGGGGCAGCGGCATGAACGGCGATCCAAAGCACGTCGAAAACGTCGCCGTCGGCTCTTTCACTCCCGCTTCGGTTCCAGCTACCTTGGCGGTGTATCCGGAAAGAAAGTGATACATGGCCTGCTCGGGCGAGAGCTTCGCAATTGGAGGCAGCACGCCAAACGCGTCGGCCGTAAGAAAGACGACGTTCTTCGGATGCCCGCCAACGCCGGGGATCACGGCATTGTCGATGAACTCGATGGGATAGGCCGCGCGTGTGTTCTCGGTCTTGGAGTCGTCATCATAGTCGGGAACTCGGGTGTGGGGATTGAGCGTCACGTTCTCTAACACGCAACCAAAGCGCAGGGCGTTCCAGATTTGGGGCTCGCTCTCTCTCGCAAGCTTGATGCACTTGGCATAGCATCCGCCTTCGAAATTAAAAATGCCCTCGGGGCTCCAGCCGTGCTCGTCGTCGCCAATCAGGTCACGCGACGGATCGGCCGAAAGTGTGGTCTTGCCAGTACCGGAAAGTCCGAAGAACAGCGCGCTCACGCCGTCGTGCCCAATGTTGGCCGAGCAGTGCATAGGAAACACGTTGCGCTGCGGGAGGAGGAAATTCATGATGCTGAAAATCGACTTCTTCATCTCTCCCGCGTACGACGTTCCCCCGATCAGCACCGTCCGCCGCGCGAAATTCAGGATGATGAAAACTTCCGAATTTACCCCATCCCGCCGCGGGTCGGCCTTGAACTCCGGCGCCGCTATCACCGTGAACTCGGGATGATGATGGTTCAGTTCTTCTGCCGTAGGCCGCAAAAACAATTGCCGCACAAAAAGGTTGTGCCAGGCATATTCGTTGACGAAGCGCACCGGCAGGCGGTAGGCCGGATCGGCGCCGCAGAAAAGATCCTGCACGTAAAGCTCGCGTCCGCGGAGATGATCCATCACCCGCTCATAAAGTGCGTCAAACTTTTCCGGCTCAAATGGCAGGTTGACCGCGCCCCAGTTCACCGGATGCGCGGTGGTTTCATCGCGCACGATGAATTTGTCTTTCGGGGAACGTCCGGTTCGATTGGTGTATCCCACGATTGCGCCGTTCGATGCCATCTTCGCTTCGTTGCGGCGCAGGGAATGCTCCACCAGCACGGCCGGAGAGAGATTGAAGTGTGTCCGCCCTTCGCTTAGTAGTTCGGCCACATCTCCGACGTGCATCATAGTAGCCATAGATGAGATCTCCTGAAGTAAAAAAAGGCGCGAGCCGATTCGCGCGCAAACGCTTTATTCTGCCTCAAGTCAGCTATGTCTGCCAAGGATGGATGTTGCGTAAAACCGAACGCCCGGTCGGGAGTGAGCCGCATGTCCAAGAATCAAAATGATCCGAACTCAGGCGAAAATAAATTGACTTGGATGATTCCGGCGCTCCAGAAAGGATCGTTTGGGCATACGGGGACCGCGACCCGGCTCGCCAACAACCAGGAAAAACGATATGCCGACGCCGCGATGAAGCCTCTTAGTAGACAAATTCCATATCGCAGGCTTCGCGGCAGGGTTGGCAATACATCAGTCCATCGGCGCAGATGCGGACCTCCTCCACAGACTGGCAAAGGTTGCAGTATTTGGTGCACTGGCAGAAGGGTTCGAGTTGTTCGCACTGCGAACAGCGGAATGCGGTATGGCTGGTGCCCGCGCTCATGCACGAAATATAGCGCGTCCTGCGGCTCGCGAAATGTGACGCAGGTAACGGGTAATGTATGGCCCTGAATCCGGCTGCGTCAGGCTTCTGGCCGTCGCGCGTCATGCCCTATAATTTCAATAATGACCTTCCAACATCTGCTGGATGGCGCGGAGTTTCTCTCGCAGAGCGGGAACCCCGATGTAACAGGAGTGGAATACGATTCGCGCCGGGTAAAGCCGGGATGCGTTTTCGTCGCCATGCGCGGCGAAACTTCCGACGGCAACAAATTCATCGATCAGGCGATTCAATCCGGCGCCGTGGCCATTGTGACGGATTCCTCAGCCGAGAAGCCCCGCGAAAATGTGGCCTGGGCTGTGGTGCCGCACGGGCGGCGCGCTTTGGCGCGGCTGAGCGAAAACTTCTACAAGCGTCCTGCCGAGCGGATTGCGGTTACAGGCATCACCGGCACCAACGGAAAAAGCACGACCGCATTTCTCATCGAATCCATTCTGACCGCCGCGGGCCGAAAGAGCGCGTTGATCGGCACCATCGAATATCACATTGCCGGCCGCGTCGATCCGGCTCCGCACACCACACCGGAGCCTCTCGAACTGGCCCGCATCTTCCACGAGGCTCTGGCCCTCGGCGCGTCTGACGCGGTCATGGAAGTGTCTTCGCACGCTCTGGCCCAGGAACGCGTATTCGGCGTGCCCTTCGACGTGGCGGTGTTTACCAACCTGACTCGCGACCACCTCGACTATCACAAAACCATGGAAGAGTACTTCGCCTCGAAGCGAGTCCTGTTCGAAGGCTGCGGCACCGACCCGCCGCGCGCCGCCGTCAGCAATCTCGATGACGAATACGGCGTGAAACTCGCCGCCTTCAGCCGCAAGCGCAGTTCGCTTGTGCTCACATATGGCTGGGATCGGGGCGACTTTCATGCCCAGAATGCTGACGTTACTCCGCGTGGCACCCGCTTCGATATGATCACGCCGCAGGAGAAGTTGGCCATCTTCTCCCCCCTGATCGGCCGCGTGAACGTCTACAACATTCTGGCGGCGGCGGCGGCGTGTTTCGGGCGCGGGTGCGACGCTCATGCGATCGCGCGCGGCGTGGCTTCACTCACTCATGTTCCTGGACGTTTTCAGCGCGTCGATTGCGGTCAGCCCTTTACCGTAGTCGTCGACTACGCGCATACCGACGACGCGCTTCGCAATCTCACATCTCTGGCGCGGGAATTCGTCGCGCGTAGCGGCGCACAAGCGAGAGTGATTACTCTATTCGGCTGCGGCGGCGATCGTGATCGCGCCAAGCGGCCGCTCATGGGAGAAGCCGTGGGCCGGGGCAGCAATTTTGTCGTTCTCACCTCCGACAATCCCAGAAGCGAGGATCCGCTAGCCATCATCAACGATGCCCTCGTCGGTCTGCAGAGAAGCGGAGTGAGATACAGCATTCAAGCCGATCGCCGCAAAGCAATTTCCATCGCCATTGGAGAAGCGCGGCCCGGAGACATCGTTCTGATCGCCGGCAAGGGACACGAAAACGTCCAGGTTACCCGCGAGGGAACGATTCCGTTTGACGACGTGGAAGTTGCGCGGGAAGCGCTGCGTGCTGCCGGGTTCGAGTGCGCTCCCTCCGCGGAGCTTCATGCATGAAGCTCACGCTGGAAAAGATTGCGGAATTCATCTCCGCCTCGGGTGACTTTCCCCACGACGAAACGGCGCAGGGATACTCCATTGATTCGCGCACCATCGGCGCCGGAGAACTTTTCTTCGCGGTGAAAGGCGACCGTTTTGACGGCCATGATTTCGTCACGGCTGCCTTGAGAAACGGCGCGGCCGCGGCGGTGGTGCGAAGCGATCAACTGAGTCAGTACGCCGACAAGAAGAGCCTGCTGGCGGTCGATGACACTCTCACCGCATTGCAGACTCTGGCCACCGCCGTCCGCCGCGTGTGGGGCAAGCCGCTGATTGGCGTTACTGGATCGGCAGGGAAGACCACCACCAAAGAGGCCATCGCTCACGTGCTCGCCGCGCGCTTTCGCGTGCTGAAGTCGGAAGGCAACTTCAATAATCATTTCGGGCTGCCGCTGATGCTCCTGAAACTCCAGCCCGAGCACGACCTGGCGGTGATTGAAATGGGCATGTCGCATGCCGGGGAGATTCGCGCCCTGGCGAAAATCGCACAGCCGGAAGTCGGTGTCGTGACCAACGTGGCTCCCGTGCACCTGGAATTTTTCGATTCGCTTGCCGGAATCGCGCGCGCGAAGTATGAACTCATCGAGGCGCTGCCTCCGAATGGCACGGCGATCCTCAACGCCGACGACGAATACGTTTCACAGTTCGGCCGCGACTTTAAAGGGCGGGTGATCACCTATGGCACGACCGCGACTGCCGAACTGCGCGCCGAAAATGTTGTATCCCTCGGGGCCGAAGGATCGAGCTTCCAGATTGTGGCCGGCAGTGAACGAATTCCGGCCACGCTGCCGCTGGTCGGCGAGCACAACATCTTGAACGCGTTGGCAGCGGTCGCGGTCGGTTTGTCGCAAAGCCTGAAGTTGTCTGAGGCGGTTTCCGCGCTGGCAACCCTGCGTCCCGCCGAGAAGCGCGGGCAGGTTGTCCAGTTGGGCAACATCACAGTCATTAACGATTGCTACAATTCGAATCCGAAGGCGCTGCAGGCGATGGTCGATTCGATGGCGGCGATGAACGCCGCGCGCCGCATCGTCGTCGCCGGAGAAATGCTCGAACTCGGTCCGGCCGCGGCAGAAATGCATCGTGCGGCAGGCCGGCATATCGGGGAGAGAAAAATTGATGTTCTGCTGGGCGTGCGCGGATTAGCCCAGGCGATGGTCGACAGCGCGCGGGAATCGGGAATATCTGCTGAGTTCGTCGCCTCGGCTGAGGAGGCCGGCGAATGGCTGGCCCGCGAAACCCGAGACGGCGACGTGGTGCTGCTCAAAGCTTCTCGCGGCGTGAAGTTGGAAAGAGCGTTGGAAACGTGGAGAGCAAAACAAATTGCCGATTGTTGATTCTTGATTGTTGAATGAAAACCGTCGGAAGGCGTGCTGTTCTGTTCAACAATCAACAATCAAAATTCAACAATGCTCTTGTTGAAAGCTGACGGCTGCATTTCGGAGGCGGATTGCTCTACTGGCTGTTATTTCTCAAGCTGCAGCACGACGTCCCGACGTTCCGCATTTTTCGCTACGTCACGTTTCGCACAGCGTTTGCCAGCCTCACTGCCCTGTTCACCGCTCTCATCGTCGGCCCGCTCGTTATTAATCGCTTGCGGGAATTTCAGATCGGGCAATACATTCGCGAAGAAGGTCCGAAAGCCCATCAGAAAAAAGCCGGCACTCCCACCATGGGCGGATTGCTCATCGTCATCAGCATCGTGGTCCCAACTCTGCTCTGGGCGGACCTGAGCAACCGATTCGTGTGGATCGCAGTATTTTCCACTCTCGCCTTCGCGGCCATCGGATTCACCGACGACTACACCAAGGTGACGCATCGGCGGAACCTGGGCCTGACCTCCCGGGCAAAATTTGGATTGCAGATTGCCGCCGGTATCGTGGTCGCCTCCATGCTGATCGCGATGCAAACCTATGGCATGTATTCCACGCGGCTGATCGTCCCCTTCTTCAAGCAGTTTCATCCCGACCTGGTGGTCGGCGCACTGGAGCGGCATCCCCATCTTTGGCCGCTCGCCTTTCTGCCGTTCATGGCCTTCGTGGCTCTGGTAGTTGCAGGATCCAGCAACGCGGTGAATCTGACCGATGGCCTTGACGGCCTCGCCATCGGATGCACTGTGATCGCAGCCGGCGCGCTCACGGTGCTGACCTATGTCAGCGGCCACGCCACCTTTGCGACGTACCTGGAATTGCAGCGCATGCCGCAAGTTGCCGAACTCACGATCTTCTGCGGAGCCATGGTCGGCGCCTCCATCGGATTTCTTTGGTACAACGCGCATCCCGCGGAAGTGTTCATGGGCGACGTCGGTTCGCTCGCTCTGGGGGGAGCGATCGGCACTATCGCGGTCATCATCAAGCAGGAATTGCTTCTCCCTTTCATCGGCGGAGTGTTCGTGATCGAGGCCCTGTCCGTGATTCTTCAGGTCGGATCGTATAAGCTGCGCAAGAAGCGCATCTTCAAGATGGCTCCCATCCATCACCATTTCGAACTGATGGGCTGGTCGGAGTCGAAAATCATTGTGCGCTTCTGGATCGCGTCGCTGGTGTTCGCGCTATTCGCGCTGACGACGCTGAAACTGCGGTAATGTTTCAGAGGGCTGCAGGATTGTTGATTGTTGATTGTTGAATGAAATCGTAGACGCGAAGATTTTCAATCAACAATCAACAATCAAAAATCGACAATCGATTTCAAGCATGGATCTCAACAACAAACGCGCACTCGTAGTCGGCCTCGGCAAGTCGGGCGTGGCCTCGGCCTTGTTCTTGAAGAAGCATGGAGCCCGCGTCTCCGTCTCCGATACCAAAAGCGGCGACGAACTCCGCAACGAAATTCCCATCCTGCTCGATCACGGCATTACCGTCGAAACCGGAGGCCACGGGGAGCGCACGTTTCGCGGCCAAGACCTGATCGTCGTCAGCCCCGGTGTTCCGGTCGATGCGCCGCTACTCGTTCAGGCCCGTTCGCTCGGTGAAAGCGTGATCGGCGAAATCGAACTCGCAGCACAATTCCTGCCCGGCCCCATCGTCGCCATTACCGGATCGAACGGCAAAACCACCACCACGACGCTCGCCGGGGAAATCATGACCGCAGCCGGATTCTCCACTCTTGTGGGAGGCAACATTGGCACGCCCGCGATTTCTCTGGCCGAACGCGCCCAGCCCGAAACCGTGATCGTGCTCGAAGTATCAAGTTTTCAACTGGAAACCATTCAGACGTTCCGCCCGAAAATCGCCGTCGTGCTCAACGTGACGCCCGATCATCTCGACCGGCATCGCACGTTTGAAAAGTACGTGGATGCCAAGGCGCGCATTTTTGAGAATCAGGAGTCGAGCGATTTTGCCGTGCTGAACGCCGACGATCCCACCTGCGTTGCGATGGCGGCAAGAACGAAAGCTCAAGTCTTCTGGTTCAGCCGGCAGAAGGAAGTGCAGCAGGGCGCATGGGTTCGCGATGGCAACATCCTCTTCCGCGGTCCCGGTTCTAAGTCAGAAACGTCACAGAAAGAAATCCTGCAGGTCTCCGAGATCCCGCTGAAAGGCGCGCACAACCTGGAGAATGTCTTGGCCGCTGTCTGCGCGGGTGCGCTGATGGGATGCGCTCCCGACAAAATCCGGCAGGCCGTGCGCGACTTCAAGGCCGTCGAACACCGCCTGGAATTTGTCGCCACAGTGAACGGCGTCGACTACTACAACGACTCCAAAGCCACCAACGTCGACGCGACCATCAAGGCGCTCGAATCGTTTCCCGCCAACATTCACCTGATTCTCGGCGGCAAAGACAAAGGCAGCGACTACTCGGTGCTCAACGACCTGCTGCGCCAGCGCGTGAAACGTGTCTACACCATAGGTGCGGCCGCGGCCAAGATCGAATCGCAAATCGCTTCTTCTTCGGGAGCCCACGGCAAAACCGGCGGTCCGGAGGTCATCCACGCTGAAACGTTAGAGAATGCATTGCGCAAAGCCCACGCGGCGGCCCAGCCCGGAGACGTCGTCCTCCTGGCCCCCGCCTGCGCCAGCTTCGATCAATTCAAAAGCTACGAGCACCGCGGGAAGGCGTTTAAAGAGGTAGTGAGAGGATTGGCAGGTGTTCGCCTGGGAGCGGAGGAATAGACAAGAAACTTGGAAACTCCCTAAGAGCTTGACAGCCGTTTTCGCACCTCCTAGGCTAGAATCCATGGAAGTCCGACTCACTCCCGATCAGCAAGCTTTCGTGCAGCAGGGTATCGCAGCCGGTCGATTTCAAAGCGAGGCAGACGCCGTCGCTCAAGCCCTGTTGCTGTGGGAAGAGCGGGAACGCCGCCGAGCGGAAATTCTCGCCTCGATCGATGCGGCGGAAGCCTCCTTGGCGCGTGGCGAGGGCCGTGTTATTACCGAGCACTCCATGCGGGAGCTCGCCGAAGACGTTAAGCGCCGCGGCATGGCACGGCCTGAGGCCGAACGCGCGGCTCGTCGCTGATGGCTGCGCGTGTCAGCCCCGAGGCGGAAGCGGAACTCGACGATATTTGGCATTACGTCGCAACTGAAAGCGCGAGCGTGGAAGCCGCGCAGCGCCTAATAAATGCAGTCGACGACCAAATCTCCATTCTTGCCAAGCACCCTTTTCTGGGACGACCGTCGCGATGATCTGCGACCCGGAATTCGAAGCATCCCTGTCGGCGAATACGTCATTTTTTATCGCCGCGATGGCGAGGATGTTCTGGTTCTTCATGTGCTCCATGGCCGTCGGGACATCGGCTCAATCCTGTGAGGTCCCGAACCAAAACAATCAACAATCAAAATTCAACAGTCTTTCTTTTCCTCGTGGTGAAATAGATTTCCCATGGCAAAGCGCGTCAGTGTCGATCGCTGGATGTTTACCGTCACACTGCTGCTGGTGTTTGTCGGCCTGGTGATGGTCTTCTCCGCCTCTGCGGTCATGGCGCGCGAGCGTTTCGGCTCGGAATATGCGTTTCTGTCGAAGCAGTTGATCTGGGCTGTCGCCGGCCTGGCCGCGATGGTTGTCGCCATGCGGGTCAACTACAAGCGCTACAACAAGCCTGCGCTGGTTTTTTCGCTGATGGGCCTCACCACGCTTCTGCTCATCTCGGTCTTCTTTCTCGACCGTTCCCATCACACGCATCGCTGGATTCACGCCGGAGGTTTCTCCTTCCAGCCCTCTGAACTCGCCAAGCCGGTACTGATTCTGTTTCTCGCCTACTTCCTCGAAAGCCGCGCCAATACCATGGACGACGCGCGCAACACGCTGCTACCGGCCGCCGCGCCCGTGATCGTATTCCTGGGATTGATTGTGTTGCAGCCCGACCTTGGCACCGCTATCGCCTGCGCCGGAATCGCGTCCTGCATCCTCTACGTCGCCGGCATGCGGCTTCGTTATTTCGGCTATGCCTTCCTGGTGGCGAGCGTTCCGCTATATTTCCTGCTGTTTCACGTCGCCTTCCGCCGCGACCGCCTGTTCGCATTCTTGCATCCGTATGCCGACCGCCAGCATGCGGGATTCCACATCGTGCAATCGCTGATTGCCGTGGGCACCGGCGGACTCACCGGCACCGGTCTGATGGAAGGGAAACAGAAGTTGTTCTATCTTCCCGAACCGCACACCGATTTCATCTTCGCCAACATCTCGGAAGAACTCGGTTTGGTCGGGGCGATCTGCGTCGTTGCGCTGTTCGCGATTTTTCTGTGGCGCGGCATGCGCGCTTGCTGGACCACCAATGATTTGTTTGGCCGCTACCTTGCCGTCGGCATCACCAGCATGGTTGCCCTGCAGGCATTCATCAATATGAGCGTCGTGCTCGGCATGATGCCCACCAAAGGCATTCCTCTTCCGCTGGTATCGTATGGAGGCTCGTCGCTGTTCTTCACGCTGATCTGCGTCGGAGTCCTGCTGAACATCACCAAGCAGGCGGAATAGAAAGGACACATGGCCAACGGAGCTGCAGTTCTGACCCGAGGTTTCTTTCTTTATTATTTGCTCGGTTGTTTGCTCGCCGTCGCGGCTCGAGCCCAACAGGCTGAAGCCGCGCAACCGGCAGCGGCCCCGTCGGTCGCGATAGAAACCGCAGCCGACCTTGCGGCCAAGGTGCCCGCGCCGAAGGCTGGCGACGTAAAGTCAATCGACGCCATCGTGCGCGCCGCCTACGACGTGATTTCCGGGCCCGCCGGGCCCCGCGACTGGAGCCGCTTCCGCTCGCTCTTCCTTCCCCAGGCTCGCTTCACTCAAGTCGACAAAGGGCCGGATGGCGGGACCATCGTCATGTCCTGGAGCGTCGATGAGTTCATTCACGACGCTACCGGTGCATTCTCGAAAGAAGCCTTCTATGAAGATGGAATCGTCAGCCAGCCTCAGTCGTTCGGCAGCATGACGCAGGTGTTCAGCAGTTACGAGTCGCGGCACAGCAAAACCGAAAAGCCTTTCCAGCGCGGGGTGAACTCGTTTCAATTGCTGAATGACGGCAAACGCTGGTGGATACTCTCCATTTTTTGGGATTCCGAGCGTCCCGACAATCCTTTGCCCGCGAAGCTGGCGAAGAAAAAGTAGCCAACCTACTCCGTGTGCTTAACGTGACTGCGAATCCACTCCAGGATCTTGCCGAAGCGAAACTCTTGGCGTTCCAGCGATCCTTCGATGAAGCGGTGTCCTTCGTCGGCAGCCACATCGGTGTAGTAACCATTGCGTCGAAGAAAAACATCAGCGGCCGTGAATGCGATTCTTTTGTTTCCATCCAGGAAACCGTGGTTCATGCCCAAAGACTCCATCAATGCAGCGGCTTCTTCCTCGACGGAATCGTAGTAACCGGTTTGTGGACGAAACACCGCTGCTTCCACCGCACTCGCGTCGCGCACTCCATGCAGTCCGCCGAAAAGCTCAATTAGCCGATGTTGCATGTGATAGACCTCTGCCACAGTGAGGTATTGGCGCATTTACTTGGCCAAGCGCTCGAGCAGTTCACGATTGCGCGCCACAGATTGCTCAAAGGCTTCCATCACTTCGCGGCGCACCAATTGCTGCGACGGCACCACATTGTGCAGATAAAACCGTAGTGCTTGTTCCAGGACGTGTCGCTTTGTCTGTCCGTTGCGTTCTGCCGTTGTCGCCAATTCCTCGTAAAGTGTGGCGTCGATCTCGGGAGTAAATTTCTTGGTAGCGGCCATTGAGAAGACCTCGATACAATTATATTGTTTTGTCTGGGAAAATCAAGATATATCAATATACGTTGTAGATAATTGAAAAAAGATGGCTTATATTCGATTCATGCGCGCCATTCTGGCAGGCGGAGGCACTGGCGGTCACGTCATCCCGGCGCTTGCCATCGCCAACGAACTCAAGAAAAGCTATAACGCCGACGTTCTTTTCATCGGTACGGCGCGCGGTATCGAAAACCGCCTGGTCCCCGACGCTGGATATGAACTTCGCCTGATTCGCGTGGGCGCGCTGAAAAATGTCAGCCTCGCTACACGCCTCAAGACTGCCTTCGATCTGCCTCGCGCCCTCTGGGCCGCGGGCGGTACGCTGACCGACTTTGCCCCCGACGTGGTCATCGGCGTCGGCGGATATGCCTCCGGACCTGCCATGCTCGCGGCCCTTGTCAAGCACATTCCCACGCTCGCCTTCGAGCCCAACGTCGTGCCCGGATTCGCCAATCGCATCGTGGCCAAATTCGTTTCTGCCGCCGCGGTTCACTTCGAAGAAACGGCGGACTATTTTCGCCATGCCGAAGTCACGGGAGTTCCCGTGCGCCAGGCATTTTTCGATATCGTTCCCAAGCGCGGAGGCACTCCCACTCTTCTCGTATTCGGCGGCAGCCAGGGCGCGCACGCTATCAACCAGGCCGTGTTCCGCTGTCTGCCGGTATTGCTGCGCGAGGCACCCGGCATTCACATCCTCCATCAGACCGGCGAACGTGACTATAATGACGCGCTGGCGGCCTACGAAAAGATCAAGACGCAATCGTCGCCGCTGACGTTTGAAGTCTTCAAGTTCATCGACGACATGCCGGCGGCCTTTGCTCGCACAGATCTGGTCGTCTGCCGCTCGGGGGCGAGCACCGTGGCGGAAATCGCGGCGGCAGGGAAGCCGGCCGTCTTTGTGCCGTTCCCGCACGCGGCCGACGATCATCAGCGCGTGAATGCTGAAGCGTTGGCGCGTCATGGAGCGGCGGTGGTTGTGGAAGAATCGAAACTCGAAGGAGTCTGGCTGGCCGAAACCGTCGCGACCCTGCTGAGCGATGCGCAGCGCCTGTCGCACATGAGCGAAGCCGCCCACAGCCTGGCTCATCCAAATGCTGCAAGGGACATTGCCGCGTTGGCCGCGCGAATTGGGGGCATTGAGTAATTGTGTAATTTGGTAATTGAGTAATTGAAAACCAAAGCGGGACAAAGGCGGCGCGGCGAACTTCTCAATTTCCCAATTACTCAATTTCCCAATTACCGAATTCTTCTATGTTTGCCAAAATCCAGCGCGTTCATTTCGTCGGCATCGGCGGCATCGGCATGAGCGGTATTGCCGAAGTGCTGCTCAACCTCGGCTACAAGGTTTCCGGGTCTGACCTCAAGTCTTCATCGGTTACTCAGCGTCTCGCAGGCCTGGGAGCCGCAACCTTCGAAGGCCATTGCGCCGAAAACATCGCCGGAGCCGAAGTCGTGGTCACCAGTTCCGCCATCGTGCCCGACAATCCTGAAGTTACCGAAGCCCACAAGTTGCACATCCCGGTCATCCAGCGCGCCGAGATGCTTGCCGAACTGATGCGTCTGAAATACGGCATCGCCATCGCCGGCATGCATGGCAAGACCACGACCACTTCCATGGTCGCCGCGGTCCTCGCCGGCGGCGGACTCGATCCCACGGTCGTGGTCGGAGGCCGCGTCGACGCCCTGGGCTCCAACGCGCGTCTGGGCAAATCGCAATACCTGGTCGCCGAAGCCGACGAGAGCGACCGCAGTTTTCTCAAACTGTCACCTATCCTGTCGGTCGTTACCAACATCGACCGCGAGCACATGGATTGCTACCGCAACATGCGCGACGTGAAGAAAACGTTTCTCGATTTTATGGATCGCGTTCCGTTCTACGGCATGGTCGTGGCCTGCAACGACGATCCACTGCTGCGCCGCTTGCTGCCGCAAGTGCAGCGCCGCACTGTGACCTACGGCACAAAACGCGGATCCGATTTCCAGATCAGGCTGGGGAAAGGCGGACGTCACAACGATGCAGACGGACGGCCTCTCAGCCGTTTCTCGGTGAGTTATGGCAAAGCGGGGAAACAAAAAAAAGATCTAGGCGAATTCACCCTTCACGTCCCCGGGTTGCACAACATTCTGAATGCGACGGCCGCGATCGCGGTGGGCATTGGACTCGATCTCGACGTAGACGCCATTCGCCACGCGCTCGATCAATTCCGCGGCGTTGACCGCCGCTTCCATCTTCGCGGCCGCGCAGCCGGCGTCAGCGTGATCGACGACTACGGCCACCATCCCACCGAAATCAAAGCCACGCTCGCCGCCGCCCGCCAGTGCGGATTCAATAAAGTCCATGTCATCTTCCAGCCCCACCGCTACACCCGCACCCGCGATCTGATGGAAGAGTTCACCACCGCCTTCGCCGACGCCGATTCTCTGATCGTGCTCGACATCTACGCGGCTAGTGAGAAGCCGATCGAAGGCATCACCGGCGAAACATTGGCCAATCGCATCCGCGAAGCGAGTGGAAAACAAGTCGAATTTGCCGGATCGTTCCCCGTGGCAGTCGAATCCGCATGTGCCCAAGCGCAGGATGGCGACATGATCCTGACCCTCGGCGCCGGCAGCGTCTCGCAACTCGGCCCTATGATTCTCGCCAGACTGGAATGCAAATAGGTTTCCCCTTATACTCGATATGAGCATATACCTGCGCATATGAAGCGGAGGCGCAACTCATGAAAACTGCCCGGCTGCAAGTCTTGACAACGCCGGCCTTCCGCGATTGGCTGCGGAAGGAAGCCCGGCAGGCTGGGGTCAGCGTAGGAGAATTGGTGCGCACGCGCTGTGAGCAACGTGTAAGCGATGAAGAAAAGGTCTTGGGCGAGTTGACGGCGTTGCTCCGCAAAGAAGTAGCTGCGACGAGAGCGACGGTCCGCCGGGATTTGGCGGAGACCAAAGCGATCCTCGGGGAATTAAGAGCGCGCCGTGAAGCGCGGGCAGTGAGGGGCCAGCATGAGTGTATTTACGGACGCCGTTGCCGCTGTGCAGGCCGCCCTGAAGCTTTCAGACGATGTGCGCCGTGCGTCTGAGGAACTGAAGAGCCTGGCGTTGGAAGTCCGCGACGACGATCGCCGCATCACTCGCCTGGAAGCCCAGTGGCAAACTGCTCTTGCGTCGTCGCGGAAGCGGTTGGAATAAAGCTCTCCCTATCGTAATGACGATCGACGGTTCAATCCGCACCTATGGGATCACCGCCTCGACCGCCGCTGACTTCACGCTCTCGTTGCCATCCGTATTCACAGCGGTCGTCGCGTAGTAGTACGTGGTGTCCTCGGCGACGGTGGAGTCGGTGTATGTGGTCGACGCGTCCAGGCTGGAGTTGATTTTCGTCCAACTGATTCCGTTCGGACCGCGATAGACGTTGTAGCCAACTATGTCGCTCGACGTCGAAGCGTCCCAGCTCAGGTCCACCGTATTGGTGGTCCCGTTCTCGATCACGACCTCGAAAGAGGCCGTCGCCACGTGCCCGGCGCAACCTGTGACGGAAACGGTGAACGAATACGTGGCCGTGCTGGTTGGGGTTCCGCTCAGATCCAGGGAAGTCGTGTTCTTTGAGGCCTCATCGGTGACTCCGCTGGGCAGCTTTCCGGAAGTAATCGACCATTTGTAGGGAGTGCAACCGCCAGTGGCTTGGATGGTTGCCGAGTAGGAACTTTGCTCCGTTCCGTTGGGAAGGCTGGTGGTGGTAATTTTCACTGACGCGAGGCATGGGGACGCGAACGCAGTCAGCAGCAGTGCGAGCAGGGGAAGTCTCATGCTTCCATGCTGCTGCAGCCGCTGCTCTTACCGGCAGATGTCGGAGGGCTGCATCCCTACCATAGGTTTGCATACCCATCCCAATTTGGAACGGGTGTGTTAAGCACTAACCCAAGGCGTTCAGGTAAAAGTTTTTCTGGAACTCTTGGATTCTCGCCTTCGTATCTCCTTGTGCTAACCGATTTTTGCCCCGCTCGTCTATTGGGAATACGGAGCAAAGCTATGAAAACACAAGCATGGGGATGGCTGGCGGCAGGTGTGCTAGCCCTGGGGTTGAACGGGTTCTATCAGGATGGCGGAGCACAGTGGGCCCACCAGATCGTTAACCGTGTGACTCGCGAGAGCGAGGGGGCGCTTGCTCAGGCCACCGGACACGCCGACTGGTTCCTGGCCGAAGCACGATTGGCCTCAGCGCAACGCGAATCTGCGTCGTGCCCCTGGCAGGAATCCATGGCCCGCGCCCAAGCCAAAATGGCGCGCGCCCAGGCTGAAGTTGATGCCATGTCGGCCCGGCGGCAGGCGCAGTTGGACAGATTCGAAGCCAACCGTACCCGCATGGAGACCCAACTTGCCCGCGTGCAGACACCGGCCTTCAGCTTCCGTACCATCGAGATTCAAGCACCGAACGCGCCAGTTTGCCCGCGTGTTCACATCCGCATCCCGCGTCCGCCGCAGATTCGAATCCCGGCAGCGCCTGTGATTCACATCGAGTCCGCGCGGCCCGATTTGCTTTAGGTTCTAGACTGTTCCGTGTAATTCCTCCCTTGGAAAAGGCGCGGCGAAGCTGCCGCGCCTTTATTTTTGCTGGTTCGGTCTTTGGATATTTCTTCTCTTACCCAACTCGGTTCCTGCCTGTGCAAAACCGGCAAATTTTCATCTACCTCCCGCATCAAATTCCGGCTATAGTAAAAAAGCTCAGCGATTCCCACGACAACTGACCTGAACGGATGGCCCGGAAAAGCAGTTCCACCATCATGCAGGAAGAGTTGTACCCACCGAGCGCCGAGCCCGGCTTCGACTCCGCTCGTCCTGAGCGTCCTGCTGCTGACCGGCACGACCGCGTGAGCCGCGATCTCGACGATTCCCGCCTGGTTGATCTCGATGTGCCCGAGGAATCTCCTTTTCTCCGCGCGCAAAAGCGGGTTTCCGTCCGCCGCAGCTCTCTTCCGAAAAAGACTGCCAGCCGCCTGCTTTGGGCCTTTATTGCCGCCGCAGTTCTTTTCGTCGCAGCGCTGGGCGCCATCGGCCTTTACCAGTACGGCGAGCATTCCTGGCGCTTTCGCATCCAGTCGAGCGACAACATTGAAGTCGCCGGTACTCAGAACGTGACCAAGGCGCAGATCATGGAAGTCATGGGCGCCGACATCGGGCGCAACATTTTCTTCGTCCCTCTCGCCCAGCAGCAAGCCCAGCTTGAACAAATTCCCTGGGTCGAGTCGGCCAGCGTGATGCGCTTCGTGCCCAATCGCCTGAGCCTTGAAATTCACGAGCGAACTCCAGTGGCTTTTGCCCGCGTCGGACCTCGCATTCAACTTATCGATGGCGGCGGCACGCTCATGGAACTTCCGCCCAAGCGCAGATTCTCGTTCCCGGTGATTCTCGGTATGAATCCCGGAGAGCCGCTCTCCACGCGCCAGCCGCGCATGAAGGCCTATAACGAACTGATCGCCGCGCTCGACGCCGAAGGTGGACACTACGCGCAGGATCTCAGCGAAGTCGATCTCTCGGATTTGGACAATCTAAAGGTCCGGGTCAACGATCCCGCCGGCGACGTGCTCCTCGAACTCGGTTCCAGCGACTACCTGAAGCGCTATAAAACTTACATCAGCCACGTGCAGGAGTGGCGTCAGCAGTTCCAGAAGCTTGAGTCCGTCAACCTTCGTTACGACAATCAGGTCATCGTGAATCCCGATCTGGAGGGTCGCCCCAAGCAGGTTCCGCTCAGCACCGCCTCGGCAAAAGTCGCGGCGGCCGCGGGAGTGCAACCGGCGGCTCTCATCACAAAATCGAACGGCATAAATACGAAGGCGCGTTTAGCTCTGCCCAAGCCGGCGTTTGAATTGAGCGAGAAAAAACTCGATCCGAAAACGCCCGTCGCGAAAAAGCCTGCGGCAAAAGTCAAAGCGAAGACGATGAAAGTCAGGCAGGCCAGGTCGGCAACGCAAAAACCCGCGGTTCATCAGAAACAACCGGTGCAATCGGCGGCAGCTGTGCCCAAGCCCGCGCCACCAGCGGCGGTAAGCGTAACCGGCGGAAAACCGAGTCCCGGAATCGCCAAGCAGTGAGAACAAAAGATTGAAGAGCAGGGAATTGATACGGAATGGCTAATCAGCAGGGCAACTTCATTACCGCGATGGACGTCGGCAGCGCCAAGACCTGTGCTCTGATGGCAGAGATCACCGACACCGGTCTGCGCTATCGCGGACACGGCATCGCCGAGTCGCGCGGCTCGCGCAAGGGGGTCATCGTCGAACTCGACAAGGCAATTGCCGCAATCCAGCAGGCCGCCGAATCTGCAGAAGACATCGCTGGCGCTCCCGTCGAGCACGCCATCGTCGGCATCGGCGGAGCCCACATCCGCGGCTTCAATAGTCACGGGGGTATCAGTCTGGGCACGCGCCCGCGCGAAATCGGCCGCGACGAAATCAAGCAGGCGGTCGAGAAGGCGCGTTCCATCTCGCTTCCGCCTGACCGCGAGGTTCTACACCTCCTCCCGCAGGAGTTCATTCTCGACGAGCAGTCCGGCGTGCAGGATCCCCTTGGCATGATGGCCGCACGCCTTGAAGTTCGCGTGCATCTGGTGACCGCCGCAGCCAGCGCCACGCAAAACGTTATTACCGCGGTCAACAAGGCTGGAGTTCACGTCGATGACACCGTCTTCGAGCCACTCGCCGCCGCCGATTCCGTGCTTCGCCCCGATGAGCGCCAGTTGGGCGTCTGCCTCGCCGATATCGGCGCGGGCTCGACCGAACTCATCGTCTTTGTGCAGGGCGCGGTCGCCTACACCGGCGTGATCCCCATCGGCGGCGATCACTTTACCAACGACTTGTCGCTCGGCCTCTGCACGGCGCTCGCCGAAGCGGAAAAGATCAAGCTCGTGTATGGCAACGCCATCGTCACTCTGATTCCTGAAGGCAACGAAGTCGAAGTTCCATCCGTGGGAGATCGCCCGTCGCGCCTGATGCGGCAACGCGTGGTCGCCGAAATTCTCGAACCCCGCGCTCGCGAACTGTTTGAAATGCTGCGCGAAACTCTTCGCCACAGCGGAATGTTCGATGCCTGCATTGCCGGCATCGTGCTTACTGGCGGAGCATCGCGCTTGCCGGGAATTTTCGACGTTGCCGAATCCGTACTGCGCCGTTCGGTGCGTCTTTCGTGGCCCACGCCGCTGGCGAAGATGCCGTCAACTTTGTCGGAGCCCGAATTTGCCACCGTGCTCGGCATGGTCAACTACGGCCACCGCGCACGAATAGCGAGGGGTCTTCAACAAGACCGATGGGGATCGAGATTGAAAGCGCTGCTGATAGGAGCGTGAGAACGGCGAGGTTTCTAAGTTTCAGGGTTTCAAAGTTGGGATCGCTCGCGATTTAGTCTTTGAAACGTTGAAACCTTGAAACCTTGAAACTTTGAAACCTGAACACAAGAGCTTGCAGTCAAAGGAGCACCTGAACCATGACCGAATCCATTCGCATCAGCTTCAACGAAGAGGCCCGCAACGACGCCAAGATTAAAGTCATCGGAGTCGGGGGCGGCGGCGGTAACGCCGTTAACCGCATGATCGATGCCGGAGTCGAGGGCATCGAATTCATCGTCGCCAATACCGACCTGCAGGCGTTGCGCATGTCGCACGCGCCCGTCAAGCTGCAACTCGGCGTGAAGCTCACCAATGGACTGGGCGCCGGCGCCAATCCCGAAGTCGGCCGCAAGGCTGCGCTCGAAGATTCCGACAAGATCATCGAAGCCCTCGAAGGCGCGGACATGGTATTCGTCACCACCGGTCTGGGCGGCGGCACCGGCACCGGAGCCGCGCCCATCATCGCCTCGCTGGCCAGCGAAATGGGAGCGCTTACCGTCGCCGTCGTCACCAAGCCGTTTTCATTCGAAGGCAAACGCCGCATGGCGCAAGCGGAAAAAGGCATCGCCGAACTCATGGAGTCGGTCGACACCACCATCGTGATCCCCAACGAAAAATTGCTCGCTGTTGCCGAAGACGCCGGCTTCTTCGAATCCTTCCGCATCGCCGACGACATTCTCCGCCAGGGCGTGCAAGGCATTTCCGACATCATCACCATCCCCGGCATCATCAACCGCGACTTCGCCGACGTGAAGACCATCATGGCCAGCATGGGTTACGCGGTGATGGGCACCGCCTCCGCTACCGGGCCGAAACGCACGATTGAAGCCGCACAAAAAGCCATCGCCTCGCCGCTGCTCGAAGCCGGAGCCATCGATGGCGCTCGCGGCATCCTCATCAACATTACTGGATCGTCTTCGCTCAAACTGGCCGAAGTGCAACAGGCTTGCTCGATCATTCAAAGCGCAGCCCACGAAGACGCCAACATCATCTTTGGCGCGGTCATGGACGAGAAGATGAAAGACTCGGTCAAGATCACCGTCATCGCCACCGGCTTCCGCGAAGTTCGTTCCAACCGGCACGTGCAGGAATCGACCGCCTCGTTTTCCAGCGTGAATTCGGTGTCTTCCTCCCATGCCAGCGTCGAAGACCCTGACTTTCCCGATGCGATCGGGCCGCGCGATCCCATGTCTGAATCGCCCAAGCACATCATGTCTGAGGCGGAACTTTCCTGCGACCGCCCCGCCGATGGCGCTTTTATGGACGACGTTCCAGGGCCGGCCTCGTCCGCTCCTGCGGCCGACGTCATCTCCTTCGATTCGCTCTCGCGGGACAGCATGCACAATGGCGTGCTCACCACCATGCCCTCCAATTTCGAACCCGACGATCTCGATGTTCCCGCGTTTCTTCGCCGGCGCAACGATGTGATGTAAGCGAGACAGGCTTTCAAATCCAGCACGAAGGCACCCGAAGGTTTCAATCGACTTCGAGATCCTTCGTGCGTCCTTCTCGCCTGAAGCTGCGCTTGACGGGCGGGTATTGCCACGCTAGAATCCGTTCTCCTCCCCGAATTTTCCTTCCCGTCTGCTAGAGGTGTCTATGAAACTCGCAGCGTTTTGCCTCCTGTTCCTGATGTTCGTAGGGCAAGCTTTGTTTGCCCAACAGTTCAATCCGCCTGCTTACTACAACACCGGAAGTAGAACGAACGAGCCTTCGGCAGTCGTGACTGCCGATTTCAATGGCGACGGCAAGCTCGATCTCGCGGTCGCCGACTCTACTGGGAACGTGGTTTCCGTGCTGCTTGGCAATGGCGACGGAACATTTCAGACCGCGAAAACTTTTGCGGTGATCAGCCCCTATGCGCTCGCCGTCGCGGACATGAATGGCGATGGCATTGAGGATCTCCTGGTGCAGGCGGCCGGAGGGGGCGACGATTTGTCCATTTATCTGGGCAACGGTGACGGCACATTTCGCCTGAAGGCAAAGTATCCGGTGAACGGATATCCCATCGCCGTCGCTGCCGCAGACTTGAACGGCGATGGCAACACGGACGTGATTGTGGCTAGCTCAAATGGGGGTCTAAGGTCCGCCGGATTTGTCGCTACGTATTTCGGCAACGGCGACGGCACCGTTATCGCTGGCGGTCATTACTCGGCGGGTCCAAGCCCCTGGGCCGTTGCTGCGGCCGACCTGAATGGCGACGGCCATGTAGACATCGTGGTGGGCAGCGACAACTCCGCAAACTTCAACAACCCAAACACTCTCTACGTGCTGCTCAATAAAGGCAACGGCACCTTTTCCAACGATGGAACCTATCAGACCGGCGCCGAATCGATCGGAGTCACCATCGCCGATCTGAACCACGACGGCAAGCCGGATATCGTCGTATCGAGCGCTTTCAATCAGGCGATCGCAGTCCTGCTCGGCAACGGGGATGGCACGTTTCAGAATAAGGTGTACTACTCGACGAAGGATTTCGGCGCCGCCCCTCAGGCATCGGTTGTAGCCGACTTCAACCATGATGGCTATGCTGACATCGCGGTGACCCTTTACGACGGCGGCGTAGTTCTGTTCTATGGCAACGGCGACGGCACTTTTCAGCGTGGACAAGCCGCGTCGAATGATCCGTCTTCGGGTGGGGAAGCGATAGCCATGGGTGACTTCAACGGAGACGGATATATGGATATTGCCACGTCTGTGTTTGTATCCACGGAAGTGGCCGTATTGCTAAACGTGCAGTGAATCCTCGGCCAGTCTCGGGTCGACTTGTTGTTGCCGCCGCATCACGATCAAGCGCCTGGGGTCTGCACGTGGGCCGCATCGAGTGCAACAGTTTGCACGGTGCCAGTGTCTGTCAGTAATCAGGTAACGCGTTACCGTTGGAGCTACACCTGTCGTAATCGGCCGGCAAATGATTGTCATGGAATGAGTTAGGTGCGGATTAAAGTTTCATTAGACCCGAACTTTATCGTTGCCCACGCGATGACAACTCAAGTACTATCAACACAGTTGGCGGACAGTGAGAAATACGGCTTTCTGGCCTTGTGCGTGCATCAAAGTATGTAGTAGTCCGGGGAGAAATCATTAGGATGTTTCGGGTAGAGCGCCTTCTTCGTCTCGCACTTGTCTTGTGTTTCTGTCTGCCTCTGGCGGGAATTAGTTTTGCCGCCAATATCAGTACGCACACGCCCGCGAAATCCAAGTCGCAAAAGATCAGCGAGACCCAGCATACCCGCCGTCGCCTGCATCACCTGGCGCAGAACCGTCCCACGGTTGCCCCGCACAGCGTCGCCGCGCATCACGCGGTCCAGGGCACAGCCCATGCTTCCGTCCGTCCGGTCTCGATCCGCACGCCTCGTCATCGCTATTACGAGCGGTTCACCATGAGTTCGTTCGCGGAAGACCTTACTGCCGGCGATAACACGGCCGGCGAAGATCCCGTCGTGCGCCAGGCTGCCATTGATGCCCTTGGCAACATGAACGGCACGGTGGTCGCCATCGAACCCACCAGCGGCCGCATCCTCGCCATGGTCAACCAAAAGCTCGCGCTCTCCAGCGGCGCGCAGCCCTGCTCCACCATTAAACTATCCGTCGCTCTCTCGGCTCTCAGCGAAGGCCTGATCACCAAAGAAACTCCGGTCTCGCTCGGCGGGCAATATCGGATGAATCTTACCCAGGCTCTGGCGCATTCCAACAACGCTTACTTTGAAGCTCTGGGACGCGAGCTGGGTTTCGAAAAGGTCGCCTACTACGCTCATCAGTACGGGCTCGGCGAGCTCGCCGGCTATGACATCCCCGGCGAACAACTTGGGACTTATCCAGACGAAGTTATTCCCGCCAAGTTGGGTGGCGTCGGCAAAATGTGCTCGTTCGGCGAAGGCGTTTCCATGACCCCGCTGCAACTGGGCGCGATGGTTTCCGCCATCGCCAACGGAGGCACGCTTTACTACTTGCAGCATCCGAACAGTGCGGAAGAAGTTGTTGGATTCCGGCCGCTGATCAAACGCCAACTCGATATCGCCCCCGTGATCCCCGAACTTTCCGATGGCATGGCCGGTGCGGTGCAATACGGCACGGCGCGCAGTCTGCGCCTGAATTTCAACGAAGAAGAAATTCTCGGCAAGACCGGAACCTGCTCTCACGAAGGCACGCGCTTCGGCTGGTTCGCTTCCTACGCCAACACGAATGCGGGCCGCATCGTCGTCGTCATCTTCTTACAGGGAGGCCGTCCCACGTTTGGTCCCAAGGCGGCAGAGATTGCCGGCCGCATGTACCGCGGTCTTTACGACCATAGGTTCTTCCTCGCCGGCGGCAGCTCACCCGCGGATGCACCCCCGGTGCCGTCCCTCAATCGCTAAGCTTTCACTGCATCTTCGCCGGCTCTCTGAATAACGTTCTGCTGCCCCCTGCCGATATTCCCTGCAGCAATCCTCGATTGAGGCGTGCCACTTCGTGCGCCAATGGTGCAGAGCGTTTAATGATCCTTCAGGGCAGTTACGACTACTGGCTGGTGGCACTCTCCATTCTGCTGGCGATGGCATCCGCCTATGCCGCACTCGATCTCGCCGGGCGTGTCACGGCGGCGCAAGGCCGTGTGCGCTGGCTCTGGCTGGCGGGCGGCGCGGTCGCGATGGGCGTCGGCATCTGGTCGATGCATTACGTCGGCATGCTCGCCTTCACCTTGCCTGTGCCGGTTCTGTATCACTATCCGACGGTGCTGCTCTCGTTGGCGGCGGCAGTTGTGGCTTCTGCCGTCGGGCTATTCACCGTGAGCCGGCCGCGCCTGGGAGTCGCCCACTGCATTTTCGGCAGCCTTGCCCTCGGCGGTGGGATTGCTGCCATGCACTACATCGGCATGGATGCGATGCGGCTACCCGCGATCATGGAGTTTCGCCCCGGCCTTGTGGCCCTCTCCGTAGTGGTTGCCGTCGGAATTTCTCTCGTTGCCTTGATCCTGTCGTTTCGCGCCCGCATGGAACAAAAAGCCAGCCCGCGCAAACTGATCAGCGCCCTGGTCATGGGCGCCGCCATTCCCTTTGCGCATTACACAGGCATGTGGGCGGTGCGCTTTTATCCCACTGATATCCCCTTCTCTACTCGGTCGACGGTGCAGATTCCTTACCTGGGGGTTGCGGTGATCGCCTTCACCAGCTTTCTGGTTCTGCTTACGGCGATCCTCACTTCGTTTTTCGATCGACTGCTGGTGCTGCAAAAGGCGGCCGCGGCCAGCGCACAGGATCGCGAAACCCGGTTTCGCCTGCTCGCCGAGTCCATTCCTGAGATTGTCTGGACCACCCTTCCCAGCGGCGAAGTCGACTACGTCAGCCCGCGCTGGAGCGAACTCACCGGCCTGGGCGTAGAACACGCCCTGGGGTTCAACTGGCTATCGGCCCTGCATCCCGACGACCAGCCGGTCTCCATGAAGAGCTGGGAGCATGCGCAGCGGACCGGCGAACCGATCGAAATGGAGTATCGCATTCAAACCTCCGATAACCGGTTTCGCTGGTATCTGGTTCGTGCGACTCCTTTGCACGAAACCAGCGGTTCAATCATTCGCTGGTTCGGCACATGCACGGATATCGACGAGCAAATTCGCAATCAGCAAGTGCTGGAAGAGCAGATTAAGCGGCATACGGCCGCGCTCCTCGAAGCCAATGCCCGGTTGGAGGCGGAGATGCGCGAACGCGCTCTGGCTCAGCAGGAACTCAATCAACAGAGCGAACGCATGATGCAGGAACTCACCCGACGATCAAACCGGGCCACCATGATGGCCAAGATGGCGGAACTGCTGCAGGGCTGCACCGATTTACGGGACGTTTGGTCAGTCGTCTCCGGCATGGCGCCGAAAATTTTTCCAGAACTACGCGGCGCCGTGCTTCTGCTGAACTCCACCCACGATGCGCTGGAGGTCGCCACTTCGTGGTCCGAGTGTGTCCTGGTCGCGGCTGCCGTCTTCGGCCTTCAGGACTGCTGGGCGCTTCGTAACGGCCACGTCCACGTCGTGCTGGCCGGCGACCCCATCGCTCCATGCCGCCACACCGGGGCTCTCCAGCACTCCTACGCCTGTCTGCCCCTGGTGTCACAGGGAGAGGCCGTCGGGGTTTTGCATTTCCAAGCGATGCATTCCGAATCCATGCATCTCCAATCCAGGACCGAAGGCGAGTTTTCTGAATCCGAGTTGTCGTTGGCGACCACCTTTTCCGAGCAAGTCGGGCTCTGCGTCTCCAACATTCGCCTGCGCGAGGCGCTGCGCCTTCAATCGATTCGCGACCCGTTGACCGGACTGTTCAACCGGCGATATCTGGAAGAAACCATCCAGCGCGAAACCTGCCGCGCCGTCCGTGCAGAACACGGCCTCGGCATGATCATGCTCGATCTCGATCATTTCAAGAACTTCAACGACACTTACGGCCACGATGCGGGCGATACCGTGCTCCGCGAAGCGTCCAACTTCTTGACTGGGTGTGTTCGCACCGAAGACATCGTTTGCCGTTTTGGCGGCGAAGAATTCCTCATTATCCTGCCCGTGGCCGATCTGAGAGCCACACAGGTTCGTGCCGAGCGCATTCGCTCGCAGTTGCGCGAAAAGACTTTCCTGCATCAGGCCACCTCGATTGGCAGAGTTACCGTTTCGGTCGGAGCCGCCGTACTCCCCGATCATGGAACCACACCCACGGAGCTGTTCGCGGCGGCCGACGCCGCACTCTATCGTGCCAAACGCGAAGGCCGCGACCGCGTGGTCATGGCGGAGGCCGGAAACGCGTCCGCTGATGTTTCGTCTCTTGTGGCCGCAATCGCAACCACGGCCTAGCGCCGGGAAGCGGAACCTTGACCTCAGGCCCGCATTGAAACCACACCGCCAACGCTGGCCGGAGGCTGTTTCTTGTAGGTGCCAGTGAAAAGCACGCGGCCGAGCCAGAAGATGAGCAACGCCAGGGGCAACAGCGCCGGGACCAGAAACAGCGGCGAACCGCGCCACGACGCAGGGAAGAACTCCTGCTTTCCGAGGAAAAACGAACCGGTCGCGATGAACCAGCCATAGCACATGCGCCAGAGATGGCGGGCGATGCGCGGGGTTCCGGAAATGCCTCCGCGCACCAGCATGCGGAGATCCCCCGCCGCCGCCAGCAGAATAATCGTGCTGCCGAAGAAATACATCACCAGCGGAACTCCCGGCTGTCGCGCGATGACACCCACAGCAACCAGGATGGCGCGGGTTGTCATGGTGGCCGCGATGGCCGCCCCGAAGATGAAAGCGCCCCAATCGAAGATGCCGGTATCGCCGCTGCGGCGCCGTCCCGTCAGCCATGCGGTCGTGAGCATGTACAGGGTCAACAGTCCACCAAAAAAGTTGTCCGTCTGATGTATCCTGGCCGCCAGCACCGCAGCACATGCGCCCATGGCCACCATCGACACAACAAACACATTTCCTGCTACGCGATGCCCGCGCGAGCCCTTGCGGTAGATCATAGCGATCGCGCCCGACAGCAACCCAATCATTCCGCCTGTAATGTGAAGAACTAACAATGGCAATCGCATCTCCCCACTCCTTAATTCTTTGCGCCTCGTCCCGACGCAATCACCGCGCGTTGAGTTTCTCTAGCATCTTGGTTCCGTTGCCGTTCTTCGGATTGAGTTGCAGCGACTTCCGATAGTTGGCGATGGCCAGAGCTTTGTTGCCCGCGTTCATGTAAGCCTCTCCCAGGCTGTCGTAGGCGTTGCTCGATTGCGGAAAGGCCTCAACGTTGAGCTGAAGGATGCGCACCGCTTCGCCGAGCTTTTTGTCTCGCATCATCTGGTAGCCCAGGCTGTTCAACTCATCTTCATCAAAGTTGTAGGTGGCAGGCGCGGACGCTTTCAGTTCATGGTATTGCGCGATGGCCGGCTCGACGCCGCGCGAGGCAATCGTCGCCGAAAGTGTTTCTGCAATCGATCTGCGCGGGTCGAACGCCGCTTTTACCTGCGGCACCCATATCGCTATGGTCACGGCAAACAGTCCGGCGCACATTACGAGCGTCAGCGCGAAAAGCCCGGCCGCCATCGCCATGCGCCGCCCAGCGCCGGAACTCTCCTGCGCCCGGAAATAAAGCTCGAGCACGGCGAGCGGAATCAGATACTGCGAGAACGACAGGAAGGTGAGATACGGACCGGTGAACGTGGCCGGATCGAAACCAATCGGGCCTTTGAAAATAAGAAACGTCAGGAACAGCATGATCCGGATGAACCACGAAGCGCTCACCACCAGGAACAGGCGTAGCGCCCAACGACGATGCGATTTGAAGTCGCGGGCCAGCGCGGAGCGCAGCGCAAGTGCGGCAAACACCCAAATCAGCACCGCATTCACCGTGCCGCCGATATGCTGCCAGACGTCCCCCACGCTTCCCCGGACCCAATGCATATACACCCCGGCCACGCTGAGCACGACAACAGACAGCATGTAAATGCGACCGTTCCAGCGGTGAAACAGCGGGAAGCGATTCCGCACCTGCGGTATCAACTGAATTGCCCCGGCAAGCATGATGATGGCCGCGGTAATCACGTGCATCACGACGGCCCAGTTTCCCTTGGTCACTCCGGGAATGAATCCGTTGGTGAACCTCCACCCGTGATAATCGCCGCGCAGCGCGGTCATTCCATAGAACGAAGCCACCGCAAAGCCGAACGCGAACTGGCCTATCACAGTGACACCAAACCAGAAGCGGGTGGCCGCTTTCAGGGCGGTGTCGGCAACGGAGCTCAACTCAAAACGGCGTATCGGAATTGAGGCGTGCATCGCAGTGCTCATCCCATTGCTCATCGTGGTGCTCATAATCACTTCTCCTTTCTGAGGCGAACTACTCCTGTGGCGCGGTCCGGTTAGGACCGACCGCCGACAGAGGATTATGTGTGTGTGTTGATCCTGCCCCGCGCAGGATCAGATCGGCCCGCGATACCTCCGCAGCCGTGCCGCGGCCAGCAGAAATGCAGCCGCCAGGAACAACCCGAACCACAGACCCGGCGTGGTTACGAAATGACTGGCCGTCATCATATCCGGATCGAGCATTCCGGAGCCGGTCACAGCGTCCTTGCCGCCAGTGAAGCGCTCCGTCAGAAGACCGGCGAAATATCCTGTGTGGAAGGCGATCTTCTCGAAAACCGCGACTGCAAACGGCGGCAGAACCGCCCACAGGAACGGTGCGCGCCGCGACCAGGCCGAAACCAGCATCAGCCACGCGTACAGCGGTGCATACCACAATATGTGCACCGTCACCACGTGGCACGCCAGACCCGTCATGTTCTCGATCGGCATCAACCCCGCCCAGAACTGCGCCACGCTCAGACCGCTCGCCCCTAATACCGCGCTGCTCATCAGCAGGATGATGGTTTCCGTCAGCAACGTGATTGCGAACGCAATCGCGGGCAAGACCACCAGCAGCACGCTCGCCTTGGCCAGCACCGCAGTCAAATCCGATACCGGCAGCGACTTCCAGAACAGGATACTGCGCTCCCGCCGCTCGCCATACAGGCAATCAAGCGCGTAGAAAATACTGACGATGAACGAGGCCATCATAATCAGGCCCGCCGCAACCTCAAACGGATGCAAAAGAGCGTCCCGTTGATGTTGCGGGTCCATGGTCATGGCGCTATGCACGGTGTGCGGCAAGCCCTCCAGCACGAACACAAAACCGAGCACGATTACGCCGGCAATCGCCAGCGGCGCCAGATAGATCGAACGGTACTCCATCAGTTCGCGCCGCACCGACCAGTAGAACGGCCGCGTTCCCGGAACAACTTTCGGCGAAATCGCCGCTGAAGGCTGCGACCCAGGCATTGCGTTCGCTTCAGGATTCATCGCGCTGCTCCTTGCTGCTGATTCCCCATCGCTGCCACAAACAAGTCGGCAATGCTCGGTGTGCGCACTTCGCCGAGCGCGGCGAGTTGCTGCCGGTCGGCCTTGTCGAACAGCAGAATGCTCCGGCCGAGCGCCTGCCGCTCATGCATTGGCTTCAGCGCCCGCGCGGCCGCAAGCTGTTCCGGCCGTACCATCACTTCCGCGTATCGCAACTCGAATTCCTCCATGGTGCAGTTGAAGACAATCCGTCCCCGGTCCATGAACATCAGATCGGTCAGCACGTGCTGAATTTCATCCACCTGGTGCGTGGTCACGACAATCGTGCGATTTCCGTCGAAGTAGTCGTTCAGCAGCGAATCGTAAAACTGTTTGCGATACAGAATGTCGAGTCCCAGCGTCGGTTCATCCAGCACCAGCAAGCGAGCGTCGATGGCCATCACCAGCGCAAGATGCAGTTGCGCAACCATGCCCTTCGACAATTCTCGAATCCGGCTCTGGGGTTGAATGGTGGTCTTCGCCAGAAAACCCTCCGCCTTGGCGCGATCGAAGCGCGGATGCACCCCGGCCACATAATCGACCATCTGCGAAACCCGCGCCCAGCGCGGCAGCACGGCTACATCGGCGATGAAGCACACATCCTGCATCAGGCGCTCGCGCTCCACCCACGGATTTCGTCCCAGCACTCTCAGTTCTCCTTGATAAGGAGTGAGCCCGAGAATCGCATTCAACGCCGTCGTCTTGCCCGCGCCGTTCGGGCCGATCAATCCGAGAATGCGTCCTTCTTCTACCCGCAAATCGATGCTGTCCAGCGCCACGGTCCCGCCAAACGCTTTTCGCAGACCTCGTGCCTCTATGCATGCCATGGCTTCAGTCTTCCTTTCCGCCGCGGTCCGGCTTCGATTCGATATCCGCGTGTGCACTGCCTGCGCCGTTGCCCAGCAGTTCTTCCGCCTTGAGCCCCAGCCGCTGAATCGTGGCCTGAATCCGCGGCCATTCTTCCACCAGAAACTTCTGACGCTCGCCCTTGAGCAGCACCTTGCGAGCTCCCGCTTTGACGAACATACCCAGACCTCGCTTGCTTTCGACAATCTCCTGATCCACCAGTTCCTGATAGCCCTTTAGAACCGTGAGCGGATTCACCCGGTACTCCGCCGCCACCGTGCGCACCGAGGGCAGCGGATCGCCCTCGTTGAGCACGCCCTCCAGAATCATCGCGACCACGCGGTCGCGAAGCTGGCGGTAAATCGGCTGATTGTCATTCCACTCGCGGTCCATTTTGTTTCCCAGTCCAATCTAATTCGTCGCCATCTCAAGTAGGTTTTCGCATGCGCATGATCTTTTGTCATTGGCCCGGCTGATTGGTCGAATGCATGCCCGAATCAGCCAGGCCGTCTCCATGCAACTTTCCGCCATTGCTATTTCGTCCGCGTCAAGTCCATGTGCGCATGCATGAGCTTGTCGCCCGGCATCAGGAACGTCCAGTCTTCGGTGTGGTGATTCTCATCCACTACCGTGAACACCGAGTGTTGCATGTGTCCATAGCCCAGGTCGCCGGCGACGTCAAGAAACTCGAACTCCACCGTCTTTCCGTCCGTTGAGGTTTTCGCCGCCATGCGCGGACGGTTGCCGGCATCGCAATAGTGGGTCAGCACCAGGCGGTCATTCTCCAGGTAAAACATTGTCACCGGATGGTCATACTTCGTGGGATCCTCCGGAGTTCCGGCTGCCTGCATCTCATGCACCAGCGAATTACCCCTGGAAGTGATGCGCATAGAAACATGCACGGGCGCGTTGCTGGCTCCCTCCATAGGCGGGTCCAGCTTGGCCACGCCGTCCCACCCCCCGGCCAAACTCTTGATCTTATCGAACGACTTCTGCGCGTCGGATTGTGCGTTGGACTGTACCGCCGGGGTCGCTGTCGACTGCGCAAACGCCGCAGCCGTCAACGCCACAAAACTAACCACCAGCCAAAAACGTAGGGACTTCATATTGATTCTCCTTTTTCGGTCAACTGTTGTTGATCTCGGCCGAAGGCCGCGCGCGCTCACCTTCGCTCCGATCAACTAGTGTTATAGTTAACTACAACACTAAATTAGTCAAGCTCTTTTTTGTAAATTCTTTCGGTCAGGAGGCCAGCAGGCGATTTTCCCGAGCCGAAGATCGCACCCAACAACAATGCCCAGCCATCGGGCTGGGCATTTCTATCTAGCGGAGATGTAAGGTTTTCGCTTAGCTTCGGTGCTTGCTCACGTCGCTGGCAATCACGCCGTCTTTAATGTGGATCACCCGATGGGCGTATTCGGCAATATCGCCCTCGTGTGTGACCACAATGATCGTATTCCCCTCCGCCTGCAGCCGGTCGAACAGCGCCATGATCTCAAGGCCAGTCTGCGAATCCAGGTTCCCGGTCGGTTCGTCCGCCAGGATGATCGATGGCTTGTTGACCAGCGCTCGCGCAATCGCCACGCGCTGCCTCTGGCCGCCGGAGAGTTCATTCGGCTTGTGGCTCATGCGGGATTCCATGCCCACGGCCGCCAGCGACGCCTTGGCGCGCTCCACACGTTCCTCGGTGGCTATGCCGGCATAAATCAGCGGCAGCTCCACATTGTGCAGCGCCGTAGCCCGCGCCAGCAGGTTGAACGTTTGGAACACAAATCCGATTTCCTTGTTGCGAATGCGCGCCAGTTCGTCGTCATCCAGTTCGCTGACCAGTTGCGAGTTGAGCCAGTACTTACCTTTCGAGGGCGTGTCGAGGCAGCCGATCAGATTCATCAGCGTCGATTTGCCCGATCCCGAAGGCCCCATAATGGCGACGTACTCGTTGCGCTCGATGCGCAGATTGATGCCCCGCAGCGCGTGCACCTGTTGTTCCGAGCCCATGTCGTACGTCTTCCACAGATCCTCGGCCGCAATCATGCACGACTCCGGCGCGCCCAGATTGCTCGGTCTCGTCGCATTGGCCATATTCAGCACTTCCGCGGTTGCCATGTTCTTCTCCTGCTCCCCGGTCACTCGATTCTCCTGACCACCGATCACTGACCACTGAGACCACTGGGTACTGATCTTGGACGTGCCAACTCCACGAACGTTATGACGTTTCTTCCTCAGCTTTCTTTGGGGCCGTATTATCGACCTTCACACTCGCCCCCGGCCGCAGCGTGCGCAGCACTTTGTAACTGCCCGTGATCACCTCATCGCCTTCTTTCAGGCCGTCGAGCACTTCCATGTCGGTGGTCCCGGTGATGCCGGTCGTGACCGGAACGAAAACCGCTTTCTTGTTGCGAACCACGAACACGCCCTGCACGTCATCCTCTTTCTTCTTGTTCAACGCAACTTCCTTCGCCGCAGGTCCCGCCGCGTGCACCGAGCCCGGAGGATTATTCTGCTGTTCGATCTGCTCCTTGCTGCGCAGCGTGAGCGCCTGAATCGGGACCGAGAGCGCACTGCTGCGCATCGCGGTCGTGATCTTTGCCGTCGTCGAAAGCCCCGGACGCAGGGTCAGGGGCGGATCGGTCAAGGTCACCACCACCTTGAAGTCCTTGGCTTCCTCGCTGGCCGTGTTCTGCTGCGAAGTGGAAACGCCGCTCGATCGCACAATCGCGTTGTCGCCGATCTGCGAAACCACCCCGTGGAAAACTTTCTTCGGAATGGCGTCAATCGTGACTTCCGCGGGCTGTCCCAAACGCACGTTCACAATGTCGGTCTCATCCACTTTTACTTCCGCCGTGATTACAGACATGTCGGCGATCGTCATCAGCGTGCTGCCGGACGCGTTCTGTATGCCGATGACCACCGTCTCGCCTTCGCGCACCGGAAGATTCGTAACCACCCCGTCATACGGCGCTTCGTAGGTCGTTTTCTGCAACAAATCCGTGTAGTGGGCCAGGTTCGCTTCCGCCTGCGTCACGTGCCGCTCCGCCGAATCTTTCTGCGCCCTCGCCTGCGCCACCCGCGCTTGCGCCTGTACTAATCCCGCGTCGGCCGTGGCCCACGCGTCCTTGCGGCTGTCGAAATCCGACTTCGAAATCAATCCACCCTGATACAAACTCTGCGCTCGTTCCCAATCCAGCTTGTTGCGGTCATAGTCGGCTTGTGCACGGAACACGTCCGCCTGCGACGTTTTCAGCCCGGCGTCGGCCGCAATCGCGTCCGTCTGCGCGGCCTGCAGCGACGCCTTGTTCGCATCCACGTCGGCTTCTGGCTGTACGTTCTCGATCTGCGCCAGCAATTGCCCCTTCCTGACCTGGTCGCCTTCCTTTACATACAGGTGCGTAATCTTGCCGAACGCGTTGGCGCCCACGTTCACGTACGTCTTCGGCCGGATCTCACCCGAGGCGCTGACCACGGTCGACAAGTCCTGTCGCTGTGCCTTCCCGGTCTGCACCGTCACCACATTCTTTCCGCTTTGGTGCACCGAAAAGCCGATAATCACTACCAGAAGAAGGAGAATTCCGCCGCCGATTGCAAATTTTTTCCACGGTTTCATAAGTTCCATCGCATCCGGGCGGTTCTGATTTCCCTTGGCGCCATCTGCCCCGAGGCTAATCGATCGTTTGGCCGCGACGCTCTGCTGCAAGTCCCAGGGCAGGGACACTCATCCTCTGTTACGTTCCTTGCCCTGAGAAAGTTCCGATCTCGCTCACAGAATGGCTAAGACTGGGTACGCTCGGAAGATTACCTACCGCCCCCGGACATTATAGCCTTGGGAACCGAAGGTTTGGCGTGATTTCACGAGTTTGGTGGCTTGATATTCAACTTCCAGCGCAGGCAACTCCAGGACCGGCTCACCGCTTCTTATATCTTGGGCCTCGGGTACGTTTTAATTCCTTGTCCGGGCTTGACTTAACCTTGCGTTCACCGAACGAACGGCCTAAAATATCGTGACGACGGTTCTAGGGTAGGAGTTCTCTCATGTTCCGGGTTGCGAATCGATTCTTTCCGCGAATGCTGCTGTTTTTCTCGCTGATCCTGGCGGTTTCCGCCTTTGCTCAGGATGCTGCGAACGGCCAATCCAACAGCCAGCCGCAAGGCAGTCAGGCGCAGACCGGTCAGGCGCAAGCCAAAGACCAGCCGCAGGCTCGGCAGGATGCAAAATCCTCCGACAGTCCGACCGCAGACAGTTCCCCAAAGGATTCTGCCTCTGCGCCCGCGCAGACCCAGGATGCTGTCGACCCCATGAAGCGGCCGATCAATAAGAAACAGCGCGAGAAGAACGAACGCGCCTTCAAGCAGGAAGTCAGCCATGTCTATAAGAAGTGGCTGGACGAAGACGTCATCTACATCATCACCGACGAAGAACGCGCCGCTTTCAAGCAGCTCTCCAACGACGAAGAACGCGACAATTTTATTGAAGCCTTCTGGCAGCGCCGCGATCCCACTCCGGACACCGAAGAAAACGAATTCAAAGAGGAACACTACCAGCGCATCGCCTACGCCAACGAGCATTTTGCCGCGGGCGTTCCGGGATGGAAGACCGATCGCGGCCGCATGTACATTGTGTTCGGCAAGCCCGATGAGATTGAATCCCATCCTTCCGGCGGCAGCTATGAGCGGCCCATGGAAGAAGGCGGAGGCGAGACTTCCACCTTCCCGTTTGAGCAATGGCGCTATCGCTATATTGAAGGCATCGGCCAGGAAGTGATTATCGAATTCGTCGACACCTGTATGTGCGGCGAGTACCACATGACTCTGGACCGCAGCGAAAAAGACGCCCTGCTCAACACGCCCAATGCCGGCTTGACCGTGTGGGAACAGATGGGGATGTCAAGTAAGGCTCAGCGGTTCACCGGCGGCGGACTCGAGCGTCTGGGCGCCGGACCCGAGAGCGCCATGAACGCTTCCAAAGAGTTCGACCGTCTGGAGCAGTTTACGAAACTGCAGCAGGCTCCCAAGGTCAAGTTTGCCGACCTGGAAGAGGCGGTTAATTCCAAGGTCATCCTCAATCCCATGCCCTTCGATGTGCGCTGGGATTATGTCAAAGTCACCAACGACACCGTTCTGGTTCCCATCGCCATCCAGATGAAGAATCGCGACATCACTTTCGTCAACAAAGACGGAATCCAGCGCGGGACGGTCAACGTCTTTGGGCGCTTGACGACGCTGACCGGCAAAGTTGTGCAGACCTTTGAAGACACGGTGCAGGTCGATGTTCCTCCGGAACTTCTGCCGCGCACCGCAGAAGCCTCCAACATTTATCCCAAGGCGTTGCCGTTGCGGCCCGGGTTGTACAAGCTTTACGTGGCCGTCAAAGATGTGAATGGAGATCGCAAGGGAGTCTGGAGCCGCAGCATCAAGGTTCCGGAGTTTTCCGAAGACAAGCTCTCAACCTCAACCCTGATCGTTGCCGATCAAATGGAGCCGGTCGCGACGAAAGCCATCGGCAGCGGCAACTTTGTGATCGGGACCATGAAGGTTCGGCCGCGGGTCGCGCCTTCCGACGGCAAGCCGGCCACCTTCAAGCGCGAAAAAGATGCCAAGCTGAATTTCTGGATGCAGGTCTATAATCTCGGCGTGGACGATAAAACCCATAAACCTTCGGCCACGATCGAATATGACATCACCAATATGACGACCAACAAATCGGTCGTGCAGAAGGTGGAATCGACGGAGACGATGGGCAACCTTGGCGACCAACTCACACTGCAGAAATCGATCGCCTCGGCCAATTTGCAGCCCGGTATCTACAAGATTGAAATCAAAGTGGACGACAAAATCTCCAAGCAGACAGTTGATCCGTCAGCCGTGTTTGCAGTAGAGTAACTCCCTGCATTCCCCCAGGGGGTGGGGCGAAGTTTGAAACTGCGTAATCTCGCAACGTGGGCAATGGTGTTTGGCCTCTCTCTTCCCCTATGGGCGGGAGACCGGACCGGAGCCATTTCGGGATATGTGCGCAATGCCGAGGGTGCTCCTCAAATGGGCGCCATCGTCGAAGTTCTGGGCGCGACCAACCATTCGCTCATTGTCTTCACCGACGCCGCAGGCTTCTACGCCGCCAACGACCTGTTGCCTGGCCTCTACACCCTCAAAGTCACCGCTCCTTCGTTTCTGCCTGCGTTGCGCGAAAAGGTTGGACTGCGTCCCGGCGCGAATCTCAACGTCAACATCACGCTCAGCACTTTGCTGGGGGTGATGCAACTGGGGCCGATTCGCAATCTGGCCGGCGAGGACGACGATTGGAAGTGGACCCTGCGCTCGGTCGCCAATCGTCCGATCTTGCGCGTCTTCGACGATCCTCAAAGCGCGGAAACGGCCCCGAGCCACGAACTGCGCGGCGCTCTCGCCTTTGTCGCGGGTTCGGCCGCAGGCGGCTATGGCACCGGCTCGGAGATGAGCGCCAGCTTCAATTTGGAGCGTTCCATCTTCGCGGACGGGCAAGTCGAACTGAGCGGCAATTTCGCCTACGGCGACACGGTTCCGGCGGGCGTGTTTCGCGCGGCTTATTCACGTCATCAGGCCGATGGTTCCGATCCGCGCGTGGCCGTTACGGTCCGCCGCTTCGCACCTTCGGACCCTAGCCTGCACGGTGCGGCCCTGCAATCGCTGGCGCTTTCTGCCGGTGATGATTTCACCCTGGGCGACGTTGTAGAACTCAAGTTCGGCAGCGAATTGCAGACCATCCAATTCCTGGGGCATCTGAGCGCTTTCCGCCCGTATGCTTTCGCCGGCTTTCATCTCTCCCCCAACACCGTCTTGGCATACGACTACACCACGTCCCGCCCCGACCTTCGCACCGAGAAGGGTTTCGATTCTGCTCCTGCCGACATGAGCGAAACCAATCCCCGTGTCAGCCTGCTCGGTTTTTCGCCCAAGATCGAGAACGCGCATCATCAGGAGATCAGCTTGTCGCAGCGGGTCGGTGAAAGCAATTTTCAGATTGCCGGCTATGCCGATCGCGTGGGAGATCCCGCTCTTACGGGCACCGGCGAAGTCACCGCATCCGGTGGATACCTTCTTCCCGATATCACATCCGGGACGTTCAGCTATACCGGCCCGAATCTGCAGACCGCTGGCCTTCGCGTGGTCGTGCAGCATAAGTTCTCCTCAGATCTCACCGCGACGCTGGATTATGCTTACGGCGGCGTCCTCAGCCTCTCCCAGCCGGATGCTCCTCTGCAGAGCGCTCAGCAGTGGATTTCCAATCAGCACCGCCATGCCCTCGCCGCCAAGCTGAGCGGCACCTTACCTCGTACCCACACGCGCTGGATCGCCTCCTATCGCTGGGTGAACGGCTCTGCACTTTCTCCCGTCGATATGTTCAATACCTCAGCCGGTCAAAGCGATGCCTTCCTTAACTTCTTCCTTCGCCAGCCCATCCCCTGCCTCGGCGGCCATGTGGAGGCCGTAATCGACCTGCGCAATCTTTTGGCCCAGGGTTACGTCCCCGTCATTGGCCAGGATGGCCAGACCGTCTATCTCGTCGACTCCGCCCGCTCCGTGCGCGGAGGCGTGGCCTTCAGCTTCTAAAAGGTCGAATTCTCCGACCCAACCCCCTTATCCTGGCCCTGTCGTCCGTTCGCCTCTGTCCTCTGGTCGCATCTTTACCCCCTAGTCTTGAACCGGTATACGAAAAATCTATGGTAACCATTCACCATTCCTTGGTTGACTCTTAATACGCGGATTGGATATGTTCGGAGTCTGATCTTTGTGGAGAGTCGGGCATCCCGTTAGTGTGCAAGCGATTGCAAGCCCGATCAAAAGCTGGCGATCATCCGCAAAGAACCACTCCCCAAACATCGCATTCGTTTTAAAGGAGAGAACATGAGAGCGTGCATTTTACGAGTGTCCGTAGTGCTTGGGTTAGCGCTTCTGGCTGCGGTCAGCGTATCGGCCCAAACCTTCCGCGGAACTATTCTGGGAACCGTTACCGACCCCTCCGGCGCCGTCGTCCCCGGCGCCCAAGTCACCGCAAAGAACACGGGCACTGGCCTGGAACGCTCCTCCACCACCAGCGCCGACGGTAGCTACACGCTCTCAGAATTGCCCATCGGCTCCTACAACGTCACGGTGAGCATCGCCGGCTTTGAGACCTTCGTAGCCACCGGCGTCGCGGTCGACGTTGCCGGCGAGCGCCGCGTGGATGCGGCCTTGAAGACCGGTGAGGTTTCCACGAAGGTCGAAGTCTCCGCCGACCAGTTGCCCCTGGTTGAAACCACCACCAACACTCTCGGCGGAGTTCTCACCGCAGAAACCGTCGAAAACCTTCCCGTCAACGGACGTGATTACACCAAGCTGATCTTCCTCAATCCCGGCGTTGCCGGCTCTCCCGACCAGATTTCCGACTCACCCGGCTCCTATGGTGAGTTCTCCATGAACGGCGCCCGCGGCCGCTCCAACAACTACCTGCTTGACGGCACCGACATGAATGACGGCTATCGCAACGACCCGGCTATCAATCAGGCCGGCGTGTTCGGAACTCCCTCCGCCATTCTTCCCATTGACGCGGTGGCTGAAGTCAACGTCATTTCCAACTTCCAGCCCGAATTCGGCAGAAACGCCGGCGCAGTCGTCAACATCGTCAGCAAGAGCGGCACCGACCAGTGGCACGGCACTGCCGGGGAGTATTTCCGCAACGACGGCCTCGATGCGCGAAACTACTTCAACATCGCCAGCCAGCCCAAAGCGTTGTTCCACAATAATCAGTACGGCGCTTCTCTTGGCGGTCCCCTCAAGAGGGACAAGACTTTCTTCTTCGCCGATTACGAAGGCCAGCAGGAAGGTGTCGGCGTCGTAACTCTGGCCTGCGTTCCCGATCCCGCTCAGATCGCGGCTGACGGAGGTGCAACCAATTCCGTGATTGCCGCGCTGCTGGCCCGCAATCCCTGGCCTTCACCCAATATTCCCGGAACTTACGGCCCATCCCTGGCGGCATTGGGTTTGGAAAACAACGGCTGCCCCGATGGCCCCAATAGTTCCGTCATTTCGCCTTCGCTGAACAAGCTGACCAGCTTCATCGCCAAGATCGATCAAAACTTCAACCCCAGCAACGTTCTGACTGGACGGTATTTCTTCGGTGACAGCGTGCAGTCGTTTCCTCTGGCCCTGACTGCCAGCGGCGGACAGCTCCCCGGATTCAATACCTATACTCCGACCCGCGTGCAATTGGTCTCTATCTCTTACGTGCACACCATCGGCAACAACAAAGTCAATGAACTGCGCTACGGCTGGAACCGCTTTGCGGAAGGTTTCTTCCCGCAGGACCAGAGCTTCTCTCCCAACACCGCCATCGGCCTGGACACGGGCTCGGGACCGGCTGGCCAGGGCCTGCCGATCATCACTCTGGGCAGCCAGTTTGCCCAGCTCGGCGCCAGCTCCAGCGATCCGCGCCACCGCTTCGATAGCAACAATCAGGTACTCGACAACTTTTCCTGGAAGCTCAACAAGCACGACATCAAGTTCGGCGGCGACTTCTACCGCACCAGCATTCAGCAGTATTTCGACAAGTATTTCCGCGGCAAACTCGAGTTCAATGGCGATACGACTGGGACCGACCTCCAGGATTTCCTGGCAGGCGATGTCGACGGCGGCTTCCAATACGCCGGCAATACGCTTCGTCACACCCACGAAAACAGCTACGGCTTCTTCATTCAGGATTCGTTCCGCGCTACTCCGCAGGTGACCATCAATTACGGCCTGCGCTATGACTACTTCGGCGTTATCGGAGAAAAGAACAACCTGCTCAGTAACGTCGTTCTACAGCCTGCAACCGACACTTCCACGCTGGTGCAGGTAGGTCAGCCGGGTCAGAGCAGCCTTTACAATCCGGACCGCAAAGACTTCGCGCCGCGCGCCAGCCTCGCCTGGGATATGACGGGCAAAGGGAAATCGGTCGTGCGCGCAGGTTGGGGCATGTTCTACGATGCCTTCTCGCAGGATATGGCCCTCGGCCACCTGCCCTATCCGCCCTACTTCGATCCCGGCCCGGCTTATAACACAATCGGACCCGATCCCATCTATTCGGCCGGAGTCACGGGCACAGTCGCACCTGGCAATCCGCTGTTCGGCGACGAAAGCACCTGCAACTTCGAGTGCGACGCCTTCGGCTTCACCCAGAACATCAAGATGCCCTACATGGAGAACTACAACCTCAACTTCCAGCAGCAGATCAGCGGCCGCGCGGTCGTGCAGATCGGCTACGTGGGTTCGCAGGGGCACAGACTGTGGAGGTTCTTCGACGTCAGCCAGCCCAGCCAGGCGCAGATCACCGCAGCCGATCTGGGATGTGACTGCATTAACGACTACGGCGTGCCGCGCAACTACGAAAACAGCTTCGGTTCGTACTACGTTATGCAGGAAAATTCCACCGGCAGCTCAAATTACAACTCCCTGCAGGCGAGCCTCCGGATCACTAATTGGAGAGGCTTCACCTCGATCGTCAACTACGTCTGGTCGAAATCGCTCGACAACTCCAGCGACGGCGAAGACTTTGAACCCAACGCCGCCCAACCCAACAACAGCACCGCTCCGCAACTCGAATACGGCCCGTCCAACTTCAACCTGCCGCAGCGCTTCACCTGGATATTCGGCTACCGCGTGCCCGACCACGGCGGTAGCATGCAGAAGCTGAAAAACGGCTGGGGATTTGACAGCACCGTCACCCTGCAGAGCGGCCAGCCCTTCCAATTCAATTACAACTTCGAGGATGATTTCAGCGGCAGCGGCGAAGGCGATGACCGTCCCGATGTGGTTGGACCCATCACTTATAACGAAAAAAATCCCGCCAACTTTGTGAACCTCAACGCTTTTGCCATTCCCTGCACGGTCAGTGCTGGCACCGATGGCGGCACGGCCAATGGTGTTGCCAGCGATTGCGTTCCCGGCACCCGCCATTTCGGCAACGAGAGCCGCGATTCCTTGCACGGCGATACCTACAAACAGTGGGATCTTGCCGTTTACAAAGACACGGCTCTGTCGGAGCGCGTCAAGCTGCAGATACGCGCCGATTTCTTCAACATCCTGAACCATCCCAACTTTGCCAATCCGTTTCTCCCCGCCTTCATCGCCGATCCCGGTTTCAACGGCTTCGCTCTGAATGGCGCGAATACTCTGGAAACCGGCACGGGCTCTTATCCCATCACCGCCACCGGCGACGTGGGCATCGGCAACCCGTTCCTCGGCGGCGGTGCACCGCGCGGCATTCAAGTCGCTGCCAAAGTCACCTTCTAGATCTGCCGCGCCAGCTTTCACCGGCCCCTGCTTCGGCAGGGGCTTTTTCGTTTCCCAACAACTCTCAACCGATGGCGATCCGTTCCATCTTGGATTTCGCATTCCGGCACGAACCACACAATCCACCGGCCACCACCGCTTCCTTGGTGTAAAGTATTGGGTCTTATGCCTGCCGACAGCGAACGCCGCTCTGGACACCGAATCCCCGCCCAGGTACCGACCCGCGTGCGTACTCCCCAGGGAGCCGATCACGCCGCGCAAACCCGTGACATCAGCGCCAACGGAGTCTTCCTCTACACCAACGCTCCCATGGAGAAGGGAACTGAAATCGAACTCGTCCTCATCCTTCCTCCCGAGTTGACTTCGGGGGAGAAGTGCTGGGTCTGCTGCCAGGCGACCATCGTTCGCGTGGAGGATCAAGGCTCCGATTTCGGTGTGGCTGCCCAGATTCGCCGCATGGACATCCTCCCCGAAATCGGCGTCTGATGGGCTCTCTGACTCTGCGCATGAGAACTTCTTTTCCACGCGTCCCCTGAATTTGCATCGTCCGAAAGTGGTTCGATCGGCGATCTGCCCAGGCTTTTTACGAGAAATCTGTGAAAAACCCTTCCCTTTGCAGCGTCTTTGGTGCAATAATGGCGGCCCTAGAATTGCACGCAATAATTCTGCTGGCTGGGCGGGCTCGAGTATGTGGATTGAAAAACTGGCGTCCGGTGTGGTCGAAGTGCAGACCCCCATCGGTCCGCGTTACGTATTGCCATCTTTTCTGCAGCGGGTTTGTCTGCTGTGGATGTTCCGTCACTTTCCGATTCTTCCGCACGCCGTGCTGAGCGGCTGGCAACAGCGCATGATCGACCGCCTCTGCAGCGGGCAGCGCTTCGCCGCTATGGTCTACACCAACACCATGGATCAAGCTCCGGTGATTGGCACCATCGAGCATCGCCCTGCGATCGGCACGGAGTTGCCCCCGCGCCGTCCCGTCGCCAGCGCCGCGCCGCTGGCCGCCGAAGCCCGCCAGCGCTCCTAGCGACTGCCAAAAGATCATCTGCGATTAACGCGTGGGAACCCAGGCAGTGGAACGCCAGGCGAGCATCTTCTTCGTAAAGCGGCTGCCCGGCGATCGAACGATCTTCGATAAGGTCCTCGATAAGATCCGCGAGCAAACAGGCGAACTGCGACCTGAGTCAACAGACGGCTCGAACGATTCCGTGCCGCGATCCAGCAATCCGCGATCCAGCAATCGGCGATCCAGCAATTCGCAAATGCATTCCGCAAAGATGGCTGCGGAGCGCACTTCCCTGCATGCGCATCCTGCTCTGCACAACCGGCTGGATGCTATAATTCGTTTTTAACCCGCCATCCTCAAATGCCCACCGTGGGCGCGTAGCTCAATTGGCAGAGCAACTGACTCTTAATCAGTAGGTTGTAGGTTCGATTCCTACCGCGCTCACCATCTTAGCCGCGCGGCTATTGATGTGGATTTCGCGATGGAATTCCGTGCACGCCCCCAATCGCGCATCTTTTGTCCATGTCGCATCTTTGTCCATGTCGCATCTTTGTCCATGTCGCATCCATGTCCGCGCCATGTCCGCATTCGGACACCATGCGGAACCGGTTTTGTGTCTGCCATCGCGGTTCTAAACTCCCTGGAATTTTGATTTTCTTATCTTTTTAAAGTGGACAGTCAATTCCGACGATGGAAAAGGCAGTGATGGGCGGCGGTGTCTTTGCTCGCGCGACTCGTCCATTACGCACGATCTAAGGATCGCCACTACGACAACGTCGCACGAGCCTGCGAATCATGAGAGACACGCCAATCCAGCTTCTTCTGGTCGAAGACAATTACCTGGATGTTCGCTTGCTGCGGGCGATGCTGAGTGGACGGGCGCCGGGCAAGTTCGCGTTGATCGAAGTCGGATCTATGAGCGCAGCGGAGAGCCATCTCGCGACCCAAGCCGCAGACATCATCCTGCTCGACCTGGGGTTGCCGGACGCTCGGGGACTGGAAGCAGTGCGGCGGGCGCACGCCGCCGCGCCTCGGATTCCGCTGGTCGTGCTGACCGGGTGTGACGACGAATTGATGGCCGACCGGGCTTTGCAGGAGGGAGCGCAGGATTTTCTGGTGAAAGGCCAAATCGAGACGCCAGAGCTGCTCCGAGCCATACGCTATGCCACGCAGCGTATGAAAGCGGAAGTTGAAATGCAGAAGGCCCAGGAGGAGGCGGAAACCGCCAATCGTGTCAAGAGCGAACTGCTCGACGAACTGGAAGCCGCATACGCGGAAACCGAACTGTTCCTGCGTTCCATTCCGTCCCTTCTGATCGGGATGGATGCCCAGGGCCGCATCACTCGCTGGAACCTGACTGCGACCAACACGTTCGGGGTGGATGCGCGCAGTGCGGAGGGCCGGACGATTGAGGACTGCGGAATCCGGTGGCTGCATCCCGATATGAAAGCCGAGATCTCGCGCTGGATGAAGACCGAAACCTCCTGTCGCTGTGACAATCTGCCCTACGAGCGGGAGAGCAAGACGCGGTTGTTGGGCTTGTATGTTCTGCGCATCCCGGTGGAGGGCGCCAAGCACACCGGATTCATCATCACCGGGGCCGACGTCACCGAGCGCATGGGACTGGAATTGCAACTGCGGCAGGCGCAGAAACTCGAGGGCATCGGTCAACTCGCCGCCGGCATCGCGCATGAGATCAACACGCCCACGCAATTCGTCGGCGACAACGTCAGGTTCTTGAAAGATTCCTGGGGCCCGGTGGCGGAATTTCTCGATTTCTGCGGGACGGTGCAAGCGAAATGCGCCACCGACTCGCTTTCACCCCAACATCGTCAACGCTTCCGCGAACTCTACCAGAACTGCGATCTGGAATACCTGTTGGAGCATATTCCGAAAGCCATCGATCTGTGCCTGGAGGGAGTCAAGCGCGTGGCCAAGATCGTAAGGGGATTTAAGGAATTCTCCCATCCCGGCTCGGAAGAAAAGCGTGCCATTAACCTTAACCGGGCGATCGAAACCACCATCTCCGTGGCGACGCACGAATGGAAGTATTGCGCCGACCTGGTCACTGCATTCGACGACGACTTGCCCCTGGTGCCGTGCCTGGTTGGAGAATTCAACCAGGTGATGCTGAACCTGATCGTCAACTCCGCCCACGCCATTGGCAGCGCCGTCGAGCAGAATGGAGCCGGGAAAGGCATCATCACCATCAGCACGCGGCGGGAAGGCGAGTGGGCCAGGATTGCGGTGGCGGACACCGGCGCCGGCATCCCGGTGGAAATACGCTCCCGCGTCTTCGAGCCTTTTTTCACCACGAAAGAGGTGGGCAAAGGCACGGGCCAGGGATTGGCGCTGGCGCACGCCGCGATTGTCAATCGCCATCAGGGTCAGCTCTGGTTTGAAAGCGAACTGGGGCAGGGAACCACTTTCTTCATCCGGCTTCCGCTGGGAATGGAAACTCTCGGTCGGGTTCCTCCGGGAATGGAATCTTTCGGTCATGAATAAGCGAATTCTGTTTGTCGACGATGAGCCCATGATTCTGCAGGGCATCCAGCACAGCTTGCGCGGCATGCGGGCAGAGTGGGAAGTGCAACTCGCCGGCAGTGGTGCCGAAGCCCTGGAGACCATGGCGCAAGCTCCCTTCGACGTGGTGATCACGGACATGCGCATGCCGGGGATGGATGGCGCCCAACTGTTGGATTTGGTCAAGACCAAGTTTCCCCGCACGGTGCGCATCATTCTTTCCGGGCAGTCGGACCGCGAGACCATCTTGCGCTCGGTGGGCGCCAGCCACCAGTATCTGTCGAAGCCTTGCGATCTCGACGAACTCAAGCAACGGCTGATGCGAGCTTTTGCCTTGCGGGACATGCTGAACGATACTCACCTGAAAGAGGTCATTGGCCGGCTGGAAACCGTGCCCAGCCTTCCCGCACTCTATATCGCGGTGACCGAGGCTTTGCGATCTCCCGAGACCCCGATCACAAAAATCGGCGACCTCATCGCCCAGGACATGGGCATGTGCGCCAAAGTGCTGCAGTTGGCCAACTCGGCGTTCTTTGGGCTGTCTTGCCATGTTTCCAACCCCCAGCAGGCGGTGAGCCTGATCGGAATCGAGAATCTGAAAGCGCTGGTGCTCAGCGTGCAAGTGTTTTCCGATCTCGGGGGCCATCTCACCCAGGACCTGGGCTTCTTGTGGCACCACAGTATGACCACCGCCAGTTTTGCCAAGGCCATTGCCCGCGTGGAACGGTCGTCCGGCACCGTCATGGATGACGCTTTCACCGCCGGCTTGCTGCACGATGTAGGGCGGCTGGTTCTGGCCTGCGCTTTTGGAGCGGAATATCAGCAGGTGCTGAAAAGGACCGAGGAACCCGGAGTTCTGCTGGCAAAGTGTGAAGGCGATGCCTTTGGTTGTACGCACAACGGAGTGGGCGCCTATCTGCTGGGGTTATGGGGGCTGACCGACTCCATCGTCGAAGCCGTGGCCTGGCACCACCAGCCGGCGCAGGCCGAACCCGCATCATTTTCCGCGCTGATCGCCGTGCATGCCGCCGATTACTACGATAACCAGTTGCAGGATCATCCCCGGTCCGACGAGCCCTCGGCCATCGATGAGCTTCTTTTGACCCAACTCGGACTCCAGCAACAAGTAGCGCCGTGGGAGAAAGCTTGTCGGGAAGTTGCCTCTCGGAGTGTAGCCAATGCCTGAAAAAATACTGATGGTGGACGACGAAGAGGGTGTGCTGCAGGGGTATCAGCGCATGTTCCGCAAGGACTTCGAAATCGAGACTGCGCCCGGCGGATTTGCCGCCCTGGCTGCGCTGGAGAAGACCGGACCCTATGCCGTGGTGGTCTCCGACATGCGCATGCCGCAAATGGATGGGGCCAAGCTGCTGACCAAAGTGAAGCTGCTTGCGCCCGACACCATTCGTATCATGCTGACCGGCGATGACGACGTCCGCAACGCCGTAACCTCGGTCAATGAAGGCAGCATTTTTCGCTTTCTGACCAAGCCCTGCAACCGAGACACCTTGGCCAAAGCCCTGACAGCGGGATTGATGCAATACCGCCTGATCGCGGCGGAAAAAAGTCTGCTGGAAAATACCCTGCAAGGCAGCATCCAGGTGCTCACCGAGGTGCTGAGCCTGGTCAACCCGGCGGCGTTCGGCAGGGCGCTGCGCGTCCGCCGCTATATCCAGCACGTGGTTTCCGTCATGGCTTTGCCCAGCGCCTGGAGGTTTGAAGTGGCCGCCATGATGTCGCAATTGGGATGCGTCACCCTGCACCCGGAAACCATCGAAGCCGTCTACGCCGGCCGGACTCTCCCCCCCGACGAACAAGCCAGATTTGACGCTCACCCTGCGGTGGCCCGCGACTTACTCTCGAAAATTCCCCGCATGGAACCCATTGCCTGGATGATCGGACACCAGAATGACTCGGCACCGGTCGGAGCCGACGCCGCGGTGGTGGCCACCTCGGACATGCGGCTGGGAGCCAATCTGCTGCGCGCGACCCTGGCTTTCGATGGACTGGTGAGCAAGGGCATGTCGCCGAGCGATGCCGCAAGCCATCTCTCGCGGGAGCATCCCGGTTTCGATCCGAGAATCTTTCAGGCTCTGGCGGAAGTGGATGGCGGAAAAAGTCATGCGGAAATCCGTGCCTGCGATATTTCGGAGTTGATCCCCTACGGCATGGTTCTGGAAGAAGAGTTGCGGACCAAGACAGGCATGTTGTTGGTGGCCAACGGGCAGGAAGTTACGCCGACACTCATCCTCAAGCTGGAGAATTTTCTGGAGAAAGGAACCATCGGCCGTAAAGTCGCAATTTCCGAAATGAACCGGGCCAGTGCCGCGACTGCCTGAAGGGCCTCGCGCAACGGTTCCAAATTGGGCCACGTCCCGAATGGGCACTGGCCTTGTCCAGGTAAGAACTTAATTGAGCTGCTCGCTGGCTCTTTAGACGCATACTCAAAGTATCGCCGGTTAGGTGACTGTCCTTGTGATCTCAGCGCAAGACGGCAGCACCCTACTCGAAATGGAAGTCCTGAAACACGGTACGCATCGCGCAAAGGTCAGGTGAAATGAAGATCATGTCGGGCTTCGATCGGAAGGTACAACTCGGCGAAGAATTGGGGGCAAAGTACCGCGGGCTGCTGGAAGCCGCTCCCGACGCCATGGTGGTGGTGGACACCAGCGGGGAGATCGTCCTGCTGAATGTTCGGGCGGAGAAAGAGTTTGGCTACAGCCGCGACGAACTGCTGGGGCAGCAGGTCAAAACCATTATCCCCGAGGGCTTCGCGGAACGCCTGATCTCCGACGGCACCCGCAGCGCAGCCGACGCGCTGGCGCAGCAGATCGGCACTGGGATCGAACTCATCGGGCGGCGCAAGGATGGCAGCCAGTTTCCCATCGAGATCATGCTGAGTCCGCTGGAAAGTTCCGAAGGAATTCTGGTGACGGCGGCGATCCGCAACATCAGCGTGCGCAAGGGTA
>Ga0302326_10002217_pt1 | contig 47617 bp, 36 predicted proteins | sample Palsa_T0_3_FD_202264 | JGI IMG/M metagenome (GOLD analysis project Ga0302326, IMG submission 202264) | Peat permafrost microbial communities from Stordalen Mire near Abisko, Sweden - Palsa_T0_3 | ecosystem: Environmental > Terrestrial > Soil > Palsa > Peat permafrost | place: Sweden: Abisko... | reverse complement strand
CAAAGTTACACTCCCCGGCGTACTGTCGGTCTTGGTCATGGCTGGAGATCCTCCCGAAGGTTTTGGCTTGCACCTCAACCATCTCAGGAGTTTCAATCCCCGGCCATGACCCCTTCCTGATGTACTACGGCAGCGAATTTGCTGGTCGGGTGATGGAAGGATGGTCATATCAACATGGTGTGCGGCTGGAGTTTATTCGGCCGGGAAGACCAGTCGAAAATGGCTATATCGAATCCTTCAACGGACGTTTGCGCGATGAGTGTCTGAACGTGGAGACCTTCTTCGACCTCACCGACGTGCGCGACAAGCTCGAGCGCTGGCGGCAGGATTACAACCAGGTCAGGCCACACAGCGCATTGGCGGATCGTGCTCCGGAGGAGTTTGCACGCGCGTGGCAACAATCGAGCGCGACATCCCTGCGCACGGCTGGGCCGGCAAACCAATTGCCGTCCGGCGCCGTGCAGAGCAGCGCTGCCGCGGATCCAAAATCTGAAAGCTTTTCGCCCCACCCCTATGCAAGTGTGAAGGGCCGGGGCGAAAAGCTCGTCAAAGACGGAACTGAAACGGTACTGCCGACTAGCCAGTTGCTAGAGGTTGTCAATCAAGTCTGTAGAGTGCAATAAACGCCGGGAATACCGGCACCAACCGACCACACCACGGCGAAATCTCTACTGCCGGTCGGCTTACTTCTGCGGGGCGGGTCAATCGACCCGGAACTCTACTTATAAACGCGGGTAACTTGGGGAGCAGGCCAGTCTCTAAGCATCTGTTAGATCGGTGATAACCTTGATAAGATGCGTACAAATGCAATGCATTGCCAATCTGAGAGGACCAGGGGACACCCTGATCAAGTCAACCGGCCCCCCGCTGGCAATCCGCTGTGGCTGCTTCCAGCGCGGCGTCCAAGCATCTTCGAAGGATTTCACTGAAAATATCGGGATTCTCGGGTTGTTGAACCGGAACTGGTCTCCGTCGGTTTACCGGCGCTTCTCTGATCGCGATCGCTTTCCACTCTGCGGCCGGCCAAAATTTCCACCCACAGATCAATATACAGACATCAATCAGATCCTTAGCAGCAAAAATGCCATTGAGTCAGTTTCCGAGTATAAATCGGCGCCGCACGCGCAACGCAATCGCTGATAGTCAAACGCGCCGGAGCCACATCGCCAGCAGCGCAAAGGCAAGCTAGTCCTCTTGTAAAGCTCGATAGTGCCGATCTGCGAGAATAAATCGCGCAGATCCTCGGTGCTGAAGAAACCTGGCGTAGCCAGCCTCGCCAGCACGTCTTCCTTCAGCAATTGAGAGCAGTCCTTTAGGTGCTGCATGGCCAGTAACACATGCAGGCAGTTGGCTGTCTCCGGCGAATTGTAATGCTTGAAGTCGGGATGGTTGGGGTGAGACGTGTGTATATCCTCAAGAATGTAAAGGCCACGAGGTCGAACGAAAGAAAAGGCTTCAATTAAGCATGAGGCCTGATGCGCCGGCAGATGGCTGCCATCTTCAATTATCAAGTCATAGCGGCGATCGAGCTTGTTGAGCATCGTCGCTATCGCGCGCCTATCGCCCTGATCAGCCTGAATGTACTCGATCCGCTCATTCCGCGGCCAGGACGGCTTAGGAGCAATAATGTCCACGCCAACAATTCTGGCATGAGGAAAGCGTGCGGCCAGCCACCGTATTGACCCACCCTCATGCACCCCGAATTCGAGAAGCTCGCCGATCTCGCCGAGTGACATAAAAGCCTGCTCGTACTTATCGATGTAGCGGTGCCAGTAGTATTTGTCACTGTCGATATAAGCACTGCCCTCCCTGGACGCTGACGGCGTCGAAGCCGCAGGTTGGCATCTTATACCCACGCTGACCTCGGGCTGACCTCGACTCGCGGGCTGATCGAGGTCCGTTTCGATAATGTCTCGACATCGTTTGACAAATTTCCGCTGGTTCGCGGAATCGCGAATGCCGAAGGTATGCAAAAACGACCCGGCGTACTCCGTATTCAGGCCGAACTTCTGGTTGTTAGTTAAATCCCACAGCTCCTCTTCGACTGCGGACGGCCAGATCATATGGATCGGATATTTGAGAACCTCACACCGATAGGTGAGTTCTTCTCCTACATCGCCCCGCTCGGTCGGTTGAAATGAGGGGCGTCCCAGTTGTTCCCACAGCCGTCTGGTAACCGCCATGCAAAATGGTCCGACGTATAGGTGTCTCTGGTTGTCCAGGTGATTGGCCCTCTGAACACATCCGGCCAGCTCGCCTCGTGCTGCATGAGCCGCTAGCGTCGGCATGCTCCACGAGTTAAGGGGGACACAGTCGATATCCATGAGCACGATGAGATCGTATTTGGTATTGCGGAAAAACTCGTCTATCGCAAACGCATGTGATTCGCTAGTCAGTGTCTGCTCCACAGCAAAATCTGCCGGAGCGAACTTCTCCATAACCGCCCTTTGCGATTTCACTACTTCATCCGGGACGTTGCTCATGTAAAACGAGACGATAACCTTGGACAACGTCCCCAAGGTTGTGTCGGTGGCCTCGATCATCGCCATACGTAATCCAGGTAAGACCCGTTGGAATTGAATGCGTTCGCCACGTCACTATAGCCGGACGACTGAAATGCTAAATAGGGCGTACAGGTATAGCAGTTGCGGCGTGGATGAAGCTCCTTCGCAAACCAATTGTCAATCACGTGTTGCAGCCCGCCCAGCCCGGCCGCGATAGTCGGATAGCATTCCGTATTCACGAGGTAAGCATGCGTACCGCAAACCGAGCCGACGCGCGCCAGGAAGTCGTCGAAAGGGTATAGATAATTGCCCCAGGCAGCCAGACAAATTGCACCGACATAGCAGAGGTCGTATGAAGCCGGGCAGCGCGCGAGCGCGGTCTCAAACTTTGATGTAAAATCTGGAGCGAGCTCGACGTCGTCCTCAAACACCAGTATATGGCGATGCCCCTGCTCCAGTGCGGCGTGCATGACCGCCAAGTGGCTCATACAACAGCCGGCCTGCCCATCAGATACGGCGCCGGGGTGGGTGAGACGCGAGCCATCAGTGGCATCGAAGAACACCACCTGAGGTGAGAGCCTGGCTGCCTCGAACTGAGCGGCAACCTTTTGACGACGATCCGGACGCCGAGCAAGATTTATGCAATACGCCGCGTCGATTGTCAGGGACTTATAGATCATCCATGAGCTGCGGTTTGAGCGGAAGGCTCGGCCGAGGCCGCGCGCCGCGGCGAAAGCATCCACGGCCGCGCGGACCCCAAACGAGTTCGTGTAATCGTGCCCGGCGATCAGGGCGCCCGGCCGTAATTTGGGCCACCATGCCGCGAGATCCTCGCTGACGGCTTCGAAGCTGTGGGTCGCGTCGACGAAAACGAAATCGAGCGATTGATCTTTGAACGTCGCGGCCGCCCCAACACTGGAGCGCCGATGGACCGTGAGATTGGAGAGCAGCCCTGCACGCTCGAGGTTGGCGGCGAATTCCGGCCACAGATCGCCGTGACCAACATCTTCGTTACCCGCAAACGTATCGACGACATCGAAGCGCACGTCCAAGCCCGTCTCACGGATACGCTCCGCGAGATAGCAGGTGGAGCGTCCTTTGTACGCCCCGACCTCCACCAACCTAGCAGGCTTGCTCCCGCACCGACGGAGCGCGAGCTCATATATGTCATCGAAGTCGAACCAGCCTTCGATCGATTGATAAGCGACTGCCATGATCTCACCCTCATGCCCTGAGCCCCCGGGCTGTTAGCTTCGCACTAGCTGAACCCCCGCGGCTCTGACTTTGCCGTGGTTAGGGCCTTGCGCGGCCGATTCGCCGCACAGACTCAGTCAGGGGTAACGACTGGCGCTGTGTCATGCAGATGCCGCGGCTGAGAATCCTCCCGTTCAGGTGTCGGCCAGTCGAGGCCGGTCAAGTTACGTACTATAGCGACTTCGCAGGATCGCCAACGAGGATCGCGCACATCCTTGGTGCTGGTGTTGTCAGCGTGCACCAAGGCCACGAAGAAGCGATTTTCGGACATCACGCAAAGTTGATCGCGCCGCGCAGCGCCGGCGAAGAAATTATCCTCGCCAATGCTGACGTCCGCGAAAGGATGCGCGCGCCAGTAATCCCTGCGATAGCAGAGTGTTGCGCCGTAAACCCACGGCGCGCCGCCGGAGGTATACGCGTATTCCCACGCTGCCGGCACCCGCGGATCGAAGAACAGCACGCGGTCGATACCGCAGAGCTCGGCGCCGCTAGCGCACAGCGCTTCAACCTGCTTGCGAACGCGGTCCGGTGCGTACCAGTCGTCATCGTCCCAATGCATGATGATCTCGCCGCGGGCCGCTTCGCACGCGGCGTTGCGCTTCGCGCCGAGGCTCCGATGGCGTGCAGTGCGGAGGTAGCGCAGCGCCGGATGAGTCGGGACCAAGTCACCAACTGCGTCCTCGCCGTCATCGAGGATAATGAGCTCACTGGCTGGATAATCCTGCGCCAGGAAGCACGCTATAGCGGTCGGCACGAAGCGTCGGCGATTGGCGGTGGGCATGATGCAGGACACGAACGGCGGCGGCGACGATAACGCAGAACCTCGCCGCGCCGCGACGGGGTCGGCGGATGGAGCAAACTGCTGGCAGGCCTCACCGCGACAGTGTTGGGCGTAATGGGTACGTGCGCCAGTCAGCCGCAAGCCGCAGAACTTGTCCTGGTAGCGCTGGCGGCTGGCTTCGAACTGCCGCGTTTCTTCCCGTTGACGGCGTGCGGTGAAGGGGTGCCGGAAGACATACGCGCCTTGGGCCCAGACCGCGAGGAAGCCGGCACGCACGGCGCGGATGGCATAGTCCATCTCCCAGCACGGCCCTTGCCCGTAGGCCTCATCGGCGAGCCCTACCGCCTCGATGACCGTGCGGCGGACGGCGAGGCAGAAATCGCCGACATCCCAGAGCGGTGCGAGACTCCGCCAGCTCTGGCCGTAGCGCCGGTCCGCCTCGACTGCGGTGCGCGCGAGGTCGGCGTCATCGCCGCTGCGATTGGGGAAGACCGCCAACTGATTCCAGGCGCGGTTGGTCGAGGGGCAGGCCAGTCCGTGCCGCGGATCGACCGCCAGCGCGGCGAGCAGCTTGTCCAGCCAGCCGGGCGCGACGATGGTCCCGCTTTCGAGCAGGATCAGCGTGTCGGCCTGCGTTTCCTGGGCTAGCCGATTGAAGCAGGCAGCAGCGCCGAGCGGCGCATCGGTGGCGGATTGTGCCATCTGGGCAAAGTCGACGAGTGCCACACGGGTCCCGTCGTCGGGACCATCCGGCAACAACAGCAATTCGAAGCTCGACGCGGTGTGCGCCTCGAGCGCCGCCAGCGTCGCACGCAACCGCTCCGGCTCTGCATGTACCTGCACCCCGATCGCGATCATCTACAAGCTCCTCTCAGACTCATGGTGTGGGTCAAATTATAGCTTCAAACGGAGCCACTTCCCTTTGAGATCAGTTAGTGGTGGGTGGAAAGTGTTCATCACCCGTTCTTTCTCGCTTTTGACCCGGTTGCCGGAGGACCGGTTGATCGAACTGTTCAGCGGCCAGATGTTGCTGACGTCGTCTGGACCGCCGAGTTGCAACTCCAGTACGTGATCTGCGTCTGTTGGTGGAGCGACATTGTCGTTGCGGTTGTAACCCCACGCCTTCAGCTCGTTATTGAAGCCTCCGACGGTGCCACCTCGTGGACTCGGCGGGTTCGCCTGAAACGTGAAGTTCTGCGTGATTTGGTATGGGCTTGCGACCCCGATCTGTATCGATGTGAGTTTATGCGACCCCGTCGGACCTACGCTGAATGCGCCCTTTAGCTTCTGCAGGGTCGCGAGCGGCACGCCCCCCGAACTCGCGCCCACAGTTGCGACCTCCTCGGGTGGCGCCAGAGTGATCGACTTGTAATCCGCTAGCGACGGCTTTGCCCAACTGATCTCGATCGGATTGGTTTTAGTATCCCCGGGTTGTTTTGGGATCGGTCCTTTGGGGGTGCTCCCCTCCGGATTAATCTTGCCAGCGATGTGGACGATTTCCTTAACGTCATCAGAGCTGTCCACCATCAGCTCAAGTGACGTCATGTTGTATTTTTTCTTGATCGACAGCAGACTTTTCCTAACGTCTGAGTCGGTTACATTCGGGGTTTCACGGACAGTTTCCGCTTCAGCGAGCGCCTTCGTCAGATCGGCCTGCTTCTGCGCGTCCGTCCGATCGTCGGGTTTGTCTTTCCCGAAAAGTTTGGCGATGAATGCCTTCGCCTTGCCGATTAGGAAGCCAATCGCCGCATCCAGCGCCTTGTCCACGGTGGCCTGGACCTTGTGCACGACGCCCAGGATCTTGCTGCTGATGTTGCCCAGCTGGAGGAATCCGGCTAGGAAACTAATCGCCAGCGACAGGACGCCCGTTAGCTCGGTTTCAACCCGGCTGGCCGCGCCGCTGATCTGGCCCGCCGCGATCGCCACTATCGAGTCGACGAACCCTTTCACCACTGCCACCAGCTTGGCGAGCTTATCGATGAACACCTTCACTGTGTCGTAGATCGACAGGATCGCCGAAATGAATCCCGCGCCTGGGACGAACAGAGAGACCAGCTTGGGAATCGCTTTCGAGATGATGGTGTCGGTGACGAATCCGACAATGCCATCGACCACCATGTCCTTCAGGTTGGTCAGTTTTTCCTTGATTAGATCCCAGGCCGCACCGATGCCACCCTTCACCAGCGCGACCACGATATCGAAGCCGGTTTCCAGGGCTTTCATAATCGTCTCGCCGCTGGCGCCGAGCGCTTTGACGATCTTGGCCCGGATTTGGCCCCACGTGATCCCCAGGACGCTCAAGGCGAACTTGCCCAGTTCGACCAGTGACAAAGCCTGTGGGATATAGACGCCCGGTAGCGAGCCCGTCAGCCAGTCGATCAGTCCCTCCTTGAGGTGGGTGCCGAAATGGTCGGCGAAATTCTGCAGGCCGAGCTTGGCCGCCGCCACCAGGTTGTGCACGAAAGGGAGCGGGTCCTTCAGGATGCTCTTCAGCGCGGCGCCGGTCTTCTTGACATAGACCAGAGCGCCAGGACTGACGACGTCGAAGATGATCTCGAGCAGATTCCAGATCGCCGTGCCGGCCCAGTCGGTAAATTTGATTAAGAAGCCGCCGAACACCGAGGCGACCTTTTGGAACGCGCCGGCCACCAGCACGACATCTTCGATGGTCAGCGATTTGAACGCGGCAATGAAGAGGTCCGGAATCTGGGAGACGAAAGCGACGACCGCGCTCATCGCGCCCTGGAACCAAGCCCACGCGCGCTGGATCGCGTTGGACTTCTTCATGTTTTCCCAGATTTCGTCCTGACTGATCAGCTTCAAAAAGCCGCCAATCAGGGCCTCGGGTGTGGGTGCCACCTTGTCGCCGGTGATTGGGTTCTTGCCAAGTACCACGATCAACAGATCCCAGCCGCGCGTCCCCTCGGCGAGCTTCGCCAGCGGCAACAGGACCGCGTCCTTGATGAATTTCAGGATGTCCGTGACAACGCTCTTGGCGAAGGCGAACAGCCGGTCGATCGGCTCCGTGAAGATCCGTTTTGCCCGCTCCCAGACGCCGCCAAGATCGAGGATGTCGCTCCAACTCAACGTCCCCAGGAAGTTCGTTACCGCCTGTTTGAGCGCCGCACCTGTCCCCGCCAGCGCGGTGACCTGGTCGTCGACCCATGCGCCGACCTTGTCGAACACCCCGTTGTTCTGCAGCGCCTGTGTGATGATCGCGCCCCCGGGGATAAGCTCGATTAGTGCGCGGAGGATATTCGCGGCACTCCGATCGGCCGGGGCCATGTTGATCGGGTTAATGCCCAGGATGATCGTCAGCAACCGAAACCCCGGGATCAGGTTGGCTTTGTCAGCAAAGTACCCTAGCGCGTCGCTGACCCCGAAGCGCTGAATCGATGCGGGCGCCCGCTCCGCGACGCGAACCGGCGCGGCCACAGGTGCTGGCGCGGAAACCCGCGCCGGCGCGACCGCGTGGACGGGCGCGACCGGATGCACTGGCACCGCAGCGTGGACCGGCGCCGCAGGGTGGACCGGCGCCGCAGCGCGGGTTGGCGCGGGCTGATGCATCGGTTCGTCGACATGAATCGGCGCCGCCCGCCGCATTGGCGCGATGGCGTGCACCGGCGCGGCACTATGCATCGGCACATCGGCACGGACTGGTGCGGCGACGTGAGCTGGCACGATCGGATGCGTCGCCGCGGCAGCATGAACCGGAGCGACAGCATGAGCCAGCTCAGCCCGATGCACCGGTTCGACTACAACTGCAGGAATCGCTGGCTCGGCCAGCTCGGCAGGGTTGAGCGGCGGCGCCGAGAGTCGCGGTACGCTGCCTTGCTGAATGGTATGGGTCAGTTCGTGGGCGATCAGCTCCCATCCCTCGGCAACGCTCGGCCGGAACTGATCCTTGCCGAAATAGATCTCCCGCCCGAGTGTGAACGCTCGCGCGCTGAGCTGGCCGGAGAGCGCCGCGGCGTGCTCGTCGGTATGGATCCGCACCGCGCTGAAATCGGCGCCGAAACGGGGCTCCATGAAACTCAGCATGTCGCGCGGCAAAGGCACACCGCCGGAGCTCGTGCTACGCAGATGGGCCAGAACCTCTGGTGTCGCGACTAGCGGCCCCGCAGCTCGGCGATGAATCCGCACCGCACCGTCAGCGATGCTGACGGCCGGCAAGGTCGGATGACGCGCGGCGCCAGCCCCTGCCTGCGGAGTGGCCGAGACGCTCGACTGATTCGCCGGCTCCGCCATGTGCGCGACCAGCTTGCCCATCGCCTCCGCTTCCTGCTCCGCCAGATCGCCCGGCGAGGAGACGCGCAATTGAGTCTGCAGGCGGACGGGCGAGGTGATCCGCACCGGACTGCCCGAACTGAGGCTACCACGGCTGCGTGATACGGTGGCGAGCGAGCCTACGCCAAGATGGCCGAGGGTATGACCGAGAACGGGAGCGCTGCTGATCGACGCCGCAGAGGAGTGTGTCAGTCCATTGCTGCGCGCCGCATCGTTAATGACCGCCGGCGTCTCGGGTGTGGCGTGGGTTTGGTCGCCGTAGCTCCGCGACTGGAGACTCACGCGGTCGCACGACACGCAGTGCCCAGACAGTCCGGCCGTCGCGCCGCAATCGCAGGCGCGCTGCAGCAGGTGCGACGTCTGCCGAACCTGGACCCGCGGCCGTGCCGCAGCCGGCGCACGCGCGGGCGCCGGCTTAGTGGTGGGGGCGAGGGCAGCTGCTACGCCCATGCCTCGCTCTCGGCCTGAGTCAGCCGCCGCTCGAGCTTGGCATATTCGGCCTGCGCCGCCTGCCGTAGATGGTGCATTTGCACCGGCTCGCCAGCCTCAGCTGCCAGGAATGCCGCGTTGAGCGCGATGTTGCGGATGTTGCCGCCCGCCACCCGCAGCCGCGCGAGACGCTCGGGCTCCAGCCCCCGCGTCTCTGCTGCGGCCGGGAACACTTGCCGCCAGATCGCTGCACGTTGCGGTGCATCTGGGAACGGGAACTGCACGGCGAAGCGGATGCGACGCAGGAACGCCGGATCGAGCGCCCCGCGCATGTTGGTGGTCAGGACCGCCAGCCCCCGATAGGCCTCCATCCGTTGCAGCAGATAGCTCACTTCGATGTTGGCGTAGCGGTCATGGCTGTCCTTCACTTGACTGCGGGCGCCGAACAGACTGTCGGCCTCGTCGAACAGCAGAATGGCCCCGTTCTCCTCAGCAGCATCGAACACTCGGCGCAGGTTGGCTTCAGTCTCGCCGATGTATTTGCTGACAATCCGCGACAGATCGATATGGTATAGGTCGAGCCGCAGCTCACTTGCCAGCACCTCGGCCGCCATCGTCTTGCCGGTCCCGCTCGGACCGTAAAACAGCGCGCTGATGCCCAGGCCGCGCTGAGATTTCTGCGCGAACCCCCAGCCGTCGTAGACGGTGCTGCGCTGACGTAACTGCGCCGCGATCACTTGCAGCGTCAACTTCTGCTCCGCGGGCAGCACCACGTCGTCCCAGTGCAGGTCGGATTCGATTCGTTGCGCCAGACCGTCGAGCGCGCTCCGCAAATGACGTCGGCACAGGTCCCAGATCGCTGGAGCCGCCTGGTTCGGCGGCGATGAGCTGAGTGCGTGGGTGCGCGCTTCTGTGGCGATGGCGCGGATCGCCGGCAGACTGAGGCTGAACTGCGCGGCGGCGGCTCGAACCTCCGCATCGGGCAAGCCATCGCCGAGCGTTTCGCGCCAGACGGCTAGCTGCTCGCTGCTCGTCGGATGGCTGACCTCGAGTATCATCGCGGGACGGTTGGCAATGCGACGCGGCTCGCGTTCGCGCAAAAGTACCGGGCCGGCCGCCCGCTCGAGCAGCAGAGCGACCGCGGACGCGCGGACGCGGGCCGCGTCGCTTTCGGCCGGTAAGTTGTCGTCGCAATCAATCAGTAACACGCCGAGGCCAGACAGCACCGCCTCGCGCTCCCATAGCCGCAGGAGGCTGTCCAGATCAGCCGCCCCGGACGGAATTCTTTCGGCAGGCAGGCTGGCGCCGCGCAAACCGAGCATATCGGCGGCCGCCGCGGCGATCGGCCGGCAGTCGGCGACACTGCCGCATAGCTGCACTATCGTCAGGTCACGGCCGCGCACTGCTTCCGACCAGGTCGCCGCAACTCGTTCTGCGATCTCCGTCTGCGAGGGCACCAGGGTATTCACTTCGGTCGGCGGCAGCGGATCGATCAAAGTGGCGAGGCGTTCATCGCGTTGCGCGATACCGACCAGAAAGTGCAGCACTCGTTCGTCGATCCGCAGCGCCGCCCGCGTCATCACATGACCGTTGCCAATTTCGAGCAGCCGCCAGCGCCGTAAGGGCGCATCCGGGGATAGTGCTGACCAGTGCGCCTCCGGCAGCGCCGCCAGCGCCAGACTGAAGGTCGGGTACGGTTGCGCCGGGTCACCATGAGCCGCAGCGCACAGGGCAGGTAGCGCGGCATCCAATTCCATCCCGGCGCACAGCAAGAGCGTATCGCACTCGAACGAGGACAGGCCGAAGGCCTCCACCAGCCGCGTCAGGGCCATTGGCGGCTCGGCCAGAGCCGCCGTACCAGCTTCCAGGCTGGGTGGTGAGGTCGCGGCGGCTGTACCAACTTCGAGGCCGGGCGGTGAGGTCGCAGCCACTGCGCCAGTATCGCCCGCATGCAGCGCGAGGCGCCGCTTGAGAACGGCGATGCGTGCCAGCAGATCGGTTTGGTTTGCCTTAAACCAATCGCTTTCAGGTGATGGCGGCATACCTTCTCCTCACGAGCCGCGGTCAAACCGAGACGGACGGCAGTACTCCGCCGGCCCCCGGCGTCAGTGGGCTCTCTGCGCCGTCGACCAGCACTCGCACCAGATAGTTGCCGGCGAGCAGATCCGGCACTGGGAAAGTCACGGTGTTGCTGTCCTCGGTGAGGGTGCCACTGTCGAACAGGAGCGCCGCCGCGGGAGGGCTCGCCTGCGGCAGCAACTGTAAGAGCGCGCGCTGCCCGGCCTGCACCGTCGGGATGATCGTTACCGCGATCGCGGTTCCAGGCGGCGAGCCGACGCCGTGTTCCACGCTGATCGCATACGTGCTAGGCGGCGAACCCGGCGCAATCATCGGATTGAGTACGAAGGTGGCGATACCGGAGGCTCCTCCTGTACCGGGATGCAGTACCGCTGGCTTGCCAAGAAGAAGCGGTTGCATCACCTGCGCGGTCTGCGGTCCGGCCTTGAGGCCGCCCGGCAAAGTCAGGGTGATGCGGGTCGGGCCAATCGTGGCCGGGGTCTGCGCCGCCCCGCCGATCAGCACCTGCGTTGCCCCGCCAGAAGGTGCCGCCAGGTTGCGGCCAATCAGCGCGATCTCGCTGCCCGCGGTAATCGGAGGCGTGCTGGCATTGGGCGGCGAGCCAGCATTCGGCAACGCGACGACTTGGGTAATCACCGGTTGCTGCACCGCTTGCGCCGTGAGGCGCACCCCGTGCGGCAGTACCGGCAACGCCGGTGGCAGCGGGGTCACGTCCTCGTCGTCGATCAGCACGACGCTCGCGACATAGGCGGTGGAAAGCACATAATCGACCTTCAGCAGGAACGACCACAACTTCGACAGTTCCTCGATTGAGAAGACGATCGGGGTGAATCGGATCAGCTCGGACTGGGTGTCGAGATTGGAGGTCTTGAGGAACGAGTCTGGGCCGGTAGGGCTCTGCACCGCCTGGATATCGCTTCGCGTAAGGACCGGATGGGCATGCAGTGCCAGGGTCGCGGCGCCGAGCAGGCGCTGCGGTTCAAGTACCTTCGGGTTGCCGTAGAAGGTCAGCAGATAATGCAAATCGAGTGCGGCCTGTGGCCGGCGCAGCAAACTGCTGCCTTTGGCGGTTCCGGTCCGCGTGGGCAAGTCGGCGTTGCGGAGCGCGGCATTCGGTGAGACTTGATATAGAAAGATGTTGACGCCCGGGTTCGCGAGGTTAGGGGTATCGTCGGGTGAAGTGGTACTCATCCCGTACCCTCCGACCAGTGACCGTGGTAGGTAGCTCTCGACCAGGTTGCTGAGCGCCTCGGTGACCGCGGCGATGGCGAGGACGTTGCTCATGCGGCTTACGTCGGGTTGGCGTTAAAGAGCGTCCAGTTGTCGGCAGTACGGCCCAGCCGGTTGAGCAACGCGAGATCTGACAGCCCAACCAGCACGTTGCCACTGATGCTCAGCAGTTCAGTGCCATCTTCGATGTCGGCCACGGTCAACCAGAGGCTCGGCGCGCTAGCGTCGGCTGGATTGGTGGCCGCCCCATTGAGAATGACATTGCCCGTGATCGAACAAGGGAAGTGGTTCGGCATCGTTAGCACCGCAGCCGGAACCGCCGGATCTACCGGCGTAGTAGATGGTGATAGGGCCGGGTAAAGCTGTCGTCCAAACATCCCGCCGCATAATCGATTGGCTGAGACGATCACCGATGATGAAAACATCGTGGTGGTCGTGGCAGCCAACTGGGTATAGAGCGCCAACATCAACGCGGCGCTCCCGCCAGTACTGGTGTTCCCGACGCGCGTATCAATCTGATTACCAGTAACGATCAGGGAAGATGGGGCAGTTCCGCCCTGCGAGGGTGGGGACCCGCTTGGCGGCGACGGCGCACCAACCGGCGGGAATGCGGAGGCGAGCGCCACGAGCAATTGGTGTTCCTCAAACTGCAGCGTTGGGTCGTAATAAACATCAGTGTTTAAGGCCGGGCGGGGAGGATCTTCTACGCCGGGAACCTCGAGCCAGAATCCGGCCACACCTCCGCTGACAGTGTTGTCCTGCAGGCGGAGACTGGTCGTTGTGGCGGAGAACCAGGTCGCGAAGGTAAAGCGCGCAAACTGCGAGTCGCGAATCACTGCGTCATCTAGTTCGCAGACAAATCCGAGGGAATCTGCCGCGAGCAGGCCAACCGTCACAATCGCAAAGCTGGGAGTTATGGTACCGACGGCAAGCCGTTTCGCCACCACCAAGTCCAGCGCGCCACTGATTCGCGTGTCGAGCAATGCGGCCCGCGAAACGGGCGGCGAAGTGGGTGGAGAGGGCGGTGGCGAGGATAGCGGCAACGACGACGGAATATTGGTGTGAACCGTGAGAAGCCTGTTGAGTGTGTCCAAAGCTTTGGGAGGAGCAACACTTGGCGAAACCGTGAACGTGCTATATGTCAGACCGAACCCTGAGCCCATCGTGCAGCGGCGCATGGTCAAGGCGGAGCAGTTGCCTTGCACGAACACGGCCGCCGCGAAGGTATCGGCGGTGCGGACCGGGCTGCGGCGTTCGATCTCCGCGAGCTCAAGCTGAATGCTGCAGTCTTCCAAGGTCAGGCGTGGCGCATTGAACGCCCGGACCCCGAAGCTTGTGATTGGGGAGGCAAGAACCTCCGCCGCCTGGCTGAACCCGTCGTTCTTGGCGCGCGTCACCAGATCAGCGACAACTCCGACGGTCGGCGGCGGAGCCAGCGTCGGAATAGTTGCCCGAACCGGTAACGACCGCGCCGGAGACGCAATCGTCGGCTGAGCCGGAGGCGAACTTGGTGGCGGGACCCGTGGCGGAGTTATCGTCAGTCCATGCAGCGTCACATCTTGGGCACCGTTCAAGACCACGAGTCCGTCGGCGAACAGCGTCGTATCGGCTTGGGGGTCGGCGCTCAAAACCACTGACCCGCCACAGGCTTCCAAAGTCAGGCCGTCGTGCAATTGATTCAGCCGAAGCGACGAAGGCAACGCGTAGGTTCCCGGCGACAAACACACTGTCACCACCTCGCCGCCTAAATGGCCGATCGCTGCGGCGCGATCAATCAGGGTCTGCAGCGGCACCGTCGCGGTGATATCACCCGGCTCGATCGCGACTGTGCAGCAGCCGGGCTTGCGGCGCGTCAGCGTCACCAGGTTGTCGAAGACGTTGCGGCAGTCCGTGATGCTGGGACCGCCCTGGGCGGTCCAGTCGATCACCGCGAGCGGACATACCCATTGGCGTGGCCCGTCCGGCGGCTGCGGCGCAGTCAGCAAGCTTTCGGGGTACACTCCTTGCGGCGTGGACGGCCGTACCGCAATCTGCCAAAACGCGCCTGCCGGGAGTGTCCCACCCGTGGGCACCGCGACGGTCACCGCCAAGCCGGTGTCGAGCGTGGTCGTGAGCGCACCGGTGGCGGCGGTCTGAGTTTCGATGAGCGGGACGACCCCGCCGCTCGCGCCGATCGGCTGAGCTGCCTGCCAAACTCGCATGAACCGGGGTAAAGTCGTCGGGCTCGGGTCGGCCGGCAGCGCTGCGGTGAGAACGACGGCATTGGTCGTGCCGCCCGGTATCGGTCCGTAAGGCTGCTTGAGCTGGCGGAGGCTGCCGTTGATCTCCGCGACCACGCGCAGGATTTGAGCCTGACCAGTCGGATCCGTCTCGTCGGGTTCGCTCCCGATCACCGCAGCGGTGCGGACGACTTCGACCATTTGGTTGGTCTGCGGCACGTGAAAGCTATCAGGAGGATCAGTCGCCAGGGTCAACGTAGTGAGATCGGTACTGACGGAGGTCACTCGGTAGAGGAAACTCGCATTGTCGTATCCCCAGACCAACTGGGGGACGGATCCCGTATTATCGATACGTACGCGGATCAATTGATTCTCAGGCCCGAGATAGCCGCCCGTTGCCACCGGATCGCATGGGTCGCTCGTGCTGGCGTCTTGGGTGAAGCCGACCTTGAGGCTGACCTGGGGCAATAGCCGCATCGTTGCCGGCTCGAATTGCCATCCTGCGGCGGCCCACTCGCCCACTGCCGTTTTCCAGGCGGTGGCACAATCGGCCGCCGTGACCGGCACGCGGCGCACCCGCCGCAGCAGCTTCAGCCGCTGGGTCGTGTCGGGGCCGCCGAGGGCCGCTTCCAGGAGATCGGGATCCTCGACCGCACTCACCTCCTGCTCGGTCACTTCGAGATAGACAAGTTCGCGCCGAATCGCTTGGCTGGGAGACAGCGCCGTTCCCGGCGGTGCCGGCCAGTCCGGCTGGTCGAAGTAGCTATAGGTGATCGCGGCGCCGTTCTGTTCGGCTGGAAACTCCACCCGCTCGCCGCCCAGGTACATGGTGCCGGGGGCAATCAGGAAATCGCCTGGGCCGCCAGGAATTGCGGGCGGGCTCGTCTGAACGCTGACCGGGGGACTCCAAAAGGGCGGCGCCGGCGGTGAGCCCGCCGGCAGGCTGATCTGGAAACCGTTATCCGGGGTGCCGCAGGGCCCGACGAAATCGAGCGCATCGGCCGCAATCCGATCCGCGCTCAGTCCCTGCTGCGCGTTGAAGTCACGGTCCAGGATGACGCGCCCCTGCTGGGCGACGACGCCGGTGTAGCCGTTACGGGTGCGGTCGGTGCTGCGGCTGCGGTCGCTGGACATTGCGCTTCTCCCTCGGGCGGGTCAGGTCACGTCGATGATGACCGGCACCAGGCTGGCCGGCATGTATTCCTGTAGTTTCAGTAAAAGCGCCTGCGCGCGGATCGGGTTCTTGTCGCGCGCATAGGCGCCCATCTCGGAACCATCGGTGGCGCCCGCCGAAATGGTGTTCTGCGGAGTCGTCCCCGCCGAGGTCGCTGAGAGCCGCTGTTGATCCGCGGTTTGCAACAGTTGCGCGTAACCGGGTTGGCCGAAATTGGTGCTGGTGAACAGCGGCGCCGATTGCGCGACACTGACGCTTTCGTATTGCCGCGGTAGCTGACTGCCGCTCGCCCAGGCACTGAAGCGCACGCAGCCATCCTGTAAATCGTCAACTTGCGTCAGCTCCTGCAGGATGCACTCGCTCGCCTCCAACCGATGGGCGACCACGCGCCCCATCACGGTGCAGCGCGACAAGGCCAGGGCGCCGTCGCCAAAGGCGAGCGCCGCGTCGGCCAGAGCCAGCGGGTACGCGTCTTCCAGGAGCAGCCGGTTAAGTGTCGGTGCATCAGTTAGTGGCGCAGTCGTGGCGCGCAATTGTTGCGTCTCCGCCGAGAGCGGGACGCCGGCGAAGGCGGCGGTCTGATAGATGGACCGGCCCCCGGCCAGCTTATTGACCAGTGTTAGCAGCGGCCCCAGGTCCGCGGACGGCGGGGATGAAGCTGTTACCGGCGGTGAGGCGAGAGGGCCCAGCAAAGTCCCAATTCCGGGTTCGAGCGCGCGTAACAGCATCGAGACTGGATCGAGCCCGAGCTGCAATTCGCGCAACAGCCGCGCCGGATCCTTGACCTCGTCAAGCGTGATTTGATCAAGCTCCGACGAGCGGATCCCTTGCACGATGGTGTTGCTGATCGTCGTGGTCTCGACGCTGCCGCTACCGCGGGTGCGGATCGGTCCCAGCACGCAGCGATCGATAGTCAGGGTGGTGATCGTCCCATCGATCCACAACCGCGTCGGCCGCAACTCGCGGAGATCAGCAGCGGCCTGGAACACCCTCACCGGCGGAGGAGATCCGGTCGGTTTGGCGAGCGCGCTTTGGGCCGCGGCGCTGCCCGGATCGAGCGTGCAGCAGGTCAGCGTGACGGTGGCGAAATTCCCTTGCAAAACAATGTCCTGCCCACTGACGAACATGCCGTCCAGCACCAGGCTGGCGTCGGTCGAGGTGCCCTCGAAGGTCCACGGTGTCCCCGCATCCAACCGGATCAGCGGCCGCTTCTTAATCGCGGCCATTAGCGTGAGCGAACCCCTCACATGAACATCGGCCGCACCGGCATAGGTGAGAGAGTCGTTGAATGTAACCGTACCCGTGGGCGGCAGCACTGAGGCTGTTTGTGTGAGTATTGTGCCGCCTCCAGACCGCGTCGTGGATGGGTCCGGGGTTGGCACGGTGATCGCCTGCCCGCGCCGATCGTACGGACCGGCCCCTATCAGCGAAGAAAACCCGTAATGGTAGCTCACCACCGGATCGGTCAGGGGCGGCGAGGCGGCATAACGAAACCGACCGTACTCGGGACGCAGCGTCAGTCTCGCCGCCGGTAATATCGTTCCCGCAGATCCGCCATCCTGAACCGACAGAGCTGGGAGTGGCATCGGTGCGGCCGGCGCTGGAACGACCGGGTAAAGCCCAAGCCCATTTGCGCTCAGCTTGATATCGGCGTCGAGCAGAGCTTGCGAAATCGGCGTCGGGAGCTGGCCTTCGGTCGGTGATACCCATGCATCGCCGAACGCACTCGCGCTGCGTTGCACGCCAAACAACGGGATGTCGCGTCCAGTCGGATCCCAGCAATACCAGCCCGGACACCCGGAAACCGGCACCGGCGTCACCGGACCGACTCCGAGGCTAACGAGCCGCCAGACGAATGCGCCGAGGTGTGGGATAGCATGCCAACCGAAGTCGCCCTGGCCCGTGCGCGTGTCGGCGGTGTGGAAGAACTCGTCGTAGGCGCTGCGGGACTTGCCAGCCCCGTATACGTTCCGCAGGTTGGCAAAGCCGCCGATTGGTGTATGGGTCAGGGATCCGAAGATCCCCTCTGCCTGATGCAGCCGGGAAAGATCGCTGCCTGGCAGGCCGATCGGGCCGACCTGTGGATCGAGACTGTGTCGCGTGCGACCGAGGCGCCGGAAAAACTCCACCACCTTGACGTCCCAGCCGGCGGTATCGGTCCGGGTGATCTCGAAGGCGATCTGCTCCAGCACCGCGAGCGTGCCCTTGCGCCGCCGATAGTCGATAGTGTTGGCGACGTCGAGCCGCTGGCCCCGCGGGTCAAGTCCCAGCACCAGTCGCGTGCCGAGCAAGTCGCCGATATACGGAATGGCCCAGTCGTCGCAGGCCTCGATCGACTGATTCTCCCACAGCCGATCGATATTGCGGCGCACCGTCGCGGTGGTCGCACCGATACGGTTGACCATCTCGCGCAACGGACCGTTGGCGCCGAACTGATCGGTGTCGAGCGCGCGGTACACGGCCGGCAGCAGGTTCCACAGCTTGTCCGCGTAGTAGCTCGCGTAGTTGTCTGCCACTGTATCGCTCATGACGCAGTCGTCCCGGTCAGAAACAGATGTTGGCCGTCGTTGGGGATCGAATAGTAGTTGCCTTGCCCCGGGCTATAGCTCTGGCCGGTGCAGCCCGACGCTGCGCTCGGCGGGACGAGCCGCCGTAAGAAATCGCCGCGCGGCAGAAACCCGCCAAAAGTTACGGTCGTCAGGGACACGTCCTGGATCGCCGTCACGCCGGGTACCGCGAGACAAACGGCAGCGATCTGGCTTTGATAGATGGACTGGCCGATACCCACGACATTGGTGCCGAGCAGACCGCTATTGGGATCGAGCAGCGCGGTCGTCAGACCCCCCTGGACGGCCGCGTCCGCATAGCGTGGATCCCGTACGTAGGTCAGGCTGAGCTTGGCCTCCACGGCGCCCGCCGCCTTGATCCGAAGGCCTTGATTGGGCATCGCGACTCCCGCGAGAGTTGCCGCCGCGGCGGCCGGCGCATTGGCGTCGCCGGCGATCCACAGCGTCACGACGGGCCGCTGAGCCTCTGGATCGAAGACGAAGCTGGCCACCGCCTGAGTGACACCGGAAGCCGTCAAGGCGATCGCCGCATAGTCGTCGATCGATACCGCGCGGTTGAACGTGAGTACCGATTGCGGCGCCAGCGAGCGGAGCTCCGCCGGCTGGTCCGGGTCACCGCCGCCGGTGGGCGGCAGCGGATTGCGCACGCCTTTGAGCCCGGGGCTCGGCGTCAGCACCACCGTGAGCGTCTCGGCCGCAGGCGCCGCAGCTCCGGCCCCGTAGCGGTACGTCGCGACGATATTGTTGGCGCCGGTCGGCAGCAGCGCGCCGTTGACTCCGTCGCCGAACGTTACATGCGTCTGCCCCTGATCGTCCTCGTGCAGCACGAAGACTTGTGCGTTCGCCGCCTGGCCATAGAAGCTTTGGACCTCCTGCCACTGCACGCCGTTCACGCTCACGTCGACAGTGCTGGTGAAGTTGCTGCCGGAGACCGAGGCCGGGTCGAAGAAATAGGTGACAGGCGAGTTCGCCAGGGTGAAGTCCTGACCGGCAACGCTCGGATTGCCACTCCCGAGGACCTCGGACGGCACCGTTTTGCCGCGCGAGATCCCCAGCAGATTGAAGAAAATGTCGATCGGCGAGGCCAGGCCGTTGGTGAGCGACGGATTGAGCGGACCCAGCGTCGCGAGGGGCGGACTTCCGGCGGCCGTTAGTGTCGCTGCACTAGCGTTGCCGGTCGGATCTTCCAGCAGCACCGGCGTCGGCGTCGAAGTGGTCGGGAAGCCGTTGCTGCTCGACGGGTCCGCGACGAGCGCCGCTCCGCCGCCGGAATAGCTGTAGTCCGAAGCCGCGAGGATCGGCACGAGCTGCCCCACTGGGGTCCAGCCCCAACGAACTGTGACCTGCGCGGCATTCTCGTCCCAGACGGCGGCAGACGCCCCGGTAGTATCGAGGCTGGTGAAACCGATCGCGGCAATCGGGAAGGCGATTGGCGCGATCGGAGGCGATGCGCTGGGAGGTGGCAAGGGGCCATTGCCGTTGGCATACCAGACGACCTCGGCATAACTCTGCGCAATTACGGGCATGGGGGCGAGAGTTGCTAGACTTGCGGCGGTAGCAGCAGCGGCCGCTGTGGCGGCGGCGATCGGGTCGCCTAGAGTGACCGCGGCGCTGACGAAGCCGGCGGCGAAAGACGCGGCGAAGTCGGCACTCGCCGCGGCGAAGTCCTTCGCGAGTGGTGCGCCCGCCGCCGCGAATCCGCTGACTAGGCCGGCGGTGAATCCCGCCGCCCAATCTCCCGTGGCATTGAAGCTGGTGTTAGCGGCGCCAGTGACGGCGGCGACCACTGCGGTGTTGGACAACGCGCCAAAGGCTGCGGTGAAAGCTGTGGCCGCGTCCACGCCGATACTGGAATTGTCCCCGCTGGCGAAGCTGAAGAGACCTTTGATAACGGCGCTAACGAAGGCGTCGGCAAAAGCGGTGGCGGTAGCTGCGGCCTCAGCCGGGTTGCCGGCGGCGACCGCGTCGCTGCTGAAGGCGGCGGCGAAGGCGCTGGCAGTCGCGGCCGCGAGGGCGCTGTTGAATCCGCTGTCGGCAGTCGCCTGGCCGGCTGAATTGAACTGGGTCGAAAAAGCGGCCGCGTTTAGGTTGGCGCTGAAGGGGCCGGCAAGGCTCGCAGCCGCGGTGTTAGCGCCAGCCGCGGCCGCGTCGGTGATATCCAGCAGCAGCAGGCTTCCGGCGGTCAAATTGCGGGCAACTCGAGCGAGATTGATGCTGCTCACGCCGCCGGCGGCCGTGGCGATAACCTGGATCGGGGGAGAAGTCGGATAGCTCCACAACGGCGAGGATTGGCCGCTCCGCAGCAGCACGAAGTTGGCGACCGACGCATCCGCAGGGATCACGCCGGAGACCGTGCTGAAGCTCACCTTCGTCACCGGATTGCCGAGCGGATCGGCACCCGGCGCTGTGCCGATAACATTGATCCACGCGTACCCGCCGATAGTTTGCGTGGTCAATGCCTGCGCATTGATCAACAGCAGCCGATCGCCGGACTTGATTCCGCTGACCTTCCCGGCCAGCCATAGGGTCGTGCCGTCGGCGTTCAGTAGCGGGGTCTGGCTGGGTTGGACGTCGGCAATCACGAGGTCCGGCGATCCGATAGTGGTAGCGGCGTCGAGCTCGAACACCTGTGGCTGCTGACCCGGCCCCGGCTTGCTTTGCACTTGCAGTCCGGCCGGGATTGTCAGCGGCACCCGTGCACCCGAGCTGAGCAGTGCCGCCAGCGTGCCGCGTGCGCCCAGCGCCGGCTTCGGCCGATAGCCGAGCAATTGCACCAGATGGTTCACGCTTTCCGGCAACAGCGCGGTGCGCAGGTAGGCTTCGTTCGCAATCCGTTCGCTGTAGAAGGTCAGGATGTCGGCAAGGTAGGCCGACCACTCCACCATCTGCATCGCGAGGTCGCCTTGGGCGCCCGGGCGCCAGGCGGTCAGTTCGGTCTCGTTGGGAAGCCCCTGCAACAGTTGATGACGGAACGCAACGAAGTCGCCGACCCGGTAGCTGATCGCTGTCAGGCCCGCGAGGTTGCAGGTTGGGTGCGGGAATGCGACCGTGCCACACGGGCAGACCGCGGCGGCCGTCGTCGAGCTGCCACTCATCTTCCACCTCGCACGATTACCGCAAGCGACCCGTTGTTCGGACGGCTCGGATCGTTATCGCAGCGAATGATTTGGCTCGCCCCGACGGTCACTACATCGCCCATCTCGCTGAAGCTCGTAGTCAGGTCGCGCCGCCGGTAGTTGATGCAGGTAACGCCGGCCACGCCCGGAATCGCCTGGATCGCCGCCTCGAGCGCGCTCCGCTGTAGCGGTTGCCCAAAAACAAAACGGCTGATCGCGAAGAAGGCTCTCGCCGCACCCGCCCCAATCGGCGAAACCGCGGCCGTCACCGCTTGCTTCACTTGCGCGGCGAAGGCATTCGCCAGGGCGCACAGCTCGACCACCAGATCGATCGAGACATAGTCCGGGTCGGGCACGTAACTTTCGGCCCCAGCCATGCGGTAGCGATTGAGCAGGTTGATCAGCGCGATCCGGTCGTCGATCTGGATCTGCTCGCTTGCGACCGGCTCCGGCGTGGTCATCGTCGTGAGCCAGCTCCCGGTCCAGCGGAACACCGTGCCAGCGCGTTTCACCCAGGACTGAGTCTGCGCGGCGGCGGCATAGTCGCTGGCGAGCACCGCGCGCAGCGGCGTTGCGCGGAACGCCTGCGGCGCCAGCCGCTGGATCGCTTGCAACGTCTGCGCGTCGGCGCCGCCGCTCGCCGGCAGCGGGTTGGTGACTCCCGTGTAACCTTGCGCCGAAGCGCTGCTCGCGAGCTGCGTGACGGCGTCCGCGGCGACATTGCCGGCGGCGCCCGCGCCATAACGGTACGTGACGCTGAACTGCATTTCAGCAGCGGGATTCATCCCAAAGACCCCGTCGCCGAAACGGATCGTGTCGCCGCCGTCGCCGTTGTAATCGCTCTGCACGCTGCCATCGGTATTGGTTCCCAGTGTGCGATACGACACCGGGTCGATGGTGAAAGAGTTATCCAACGGTAAAGCCTTGAGCAGGGTGCGGACCCAGCTCCACGATATCGGGGTCGCAGCCTGCTTCTGCATCTGGCTCAGAACGATTTCGGGAACCGGCAACAAGGACGGATCGCTAACCGGCTGCGGCAGCCAGGCGAGCGGCGCATTGGCCAGCGTGTAGAGGCGGATCGCGGGTGGCGACCCGCATACGCCCGGCGCTATCAACGGCTGCGGGCCAGTGCGCTCGATCGCGGACGGGACCGAGTTAGCGATACCGGCCAGCTGCGCGCCGATGACGAAGGCCTCGGTAACCCTACGGCCCTGGGTCGCGACGGCGAGATTGCCGATCACGGTGGTCTGTGACAAGTCACGCGCGGCCGTCAGCTTGTCCCCGGACTGCCAGGTGATCCGCGTGACCGGCGTCGGCCCGGCTGGCGGCGGCGACCCAGTGTTACCGATAGGCGGCAGCAGCGAATCGAACACCTCCACAGCCGGCGGCCCGCCGGGGTCCCCTATCTGCAGTAAATGCACTATCTGTCTGATCACCGGGTCGCCCGGACTGGCCGGCTGCGTCTCGATTAGAATCATCTGGCCGGGCTGGAAGCCGTAGCCATGTCCACCCACGTGCATATGCGTGGCGCCGGCGGGCAGGCATTGCTCGCTATCGTCGAACCAATAGCCCGTAATCGGAACGGGCGCAGTGCGGTTCCACAGCACATTCGCGGGCGGTGCGGGTGAGAGATCGAGCAGCCCGAGTCCGGTCTCGAAGGTGATCGGCGTTCCGTCGGGGCCCGGTGCAATCGCCGCGATCCCGTGGGCGATGCCAGTGACGCCAGCGCCGACCTCGAACTGCAGCACCGTATTGGCTGAAACCGGCGGTAGCGGCTCGTAATCCACCAGCCTGGCATGCCGCTGGACCGAACGCCGCTGGGTTGCCGTGAGTAAACTTGCTTCGCTTGCCACGCGGTCTTGCGTGTAGCTGAGTTCGTCGGCGACGGCGCTCAGCGCTTCGAGGAACATCACGCCGAAGTCCGCCTCGGAGCGCTCCTGCCAGCTCGGATACCTCAAGGTCGAGAAATCCAGCAGCGCCTGGCGGAAGCTCAGGAAGTCCTTCGCCATGTAATCGATCGGCGGTGCATTTCCGGTCAGCGGAGGGCAGGGCGCCGGCGTCGTCTGGCAGTCGAGGTCCGACGGGCATCCGGCCTTGAACGAGAACGCCACGTGATCGAAAAAGGGGTCGAGCTTCGTACTGGGTGGCGGACTCTGCCCGGTCAGACCCGGCAGGGTCAGCGTATAAGTCGAAAAATCGCCCGGTGCCGCGACCCGCAAGGTCAGCACGACATGCCCATCGTCCCAACCCCAATCGCTGGGCAGGATGGGGAGCACCGGGACCGTCGGAATGGTCTCGCCGCCCGTGATAGTGGGTGTGCCGATAGCGCCCTCGACCGCGACGGCGTTGAGGAAATGCACGCGCATCAGCGTCTGCGCCTGGTTGGCGATTTCAACGAAGTCAATCCCGTTGACGACTTGCGAAACCAGCACCTTGGCGCGGCGATCACGGCTGGTCATCTCAGGTCACCAGGACTTGGGTCTGTTGCAGCGACTGAGTTTCGAGCAGCAGGTAGGAAATCTGAACCAAAATCTGGGAATAGTCGCCACCGGGGCCCGGCGTTACCGAGACGTCGCGCACCGTGATTTGATTGCTCAGCCACTGCTTCAGGCTGCGTTGGACCATCAACTGCGTCGTTGCCTGGAGCGCGTCACTGTTCGGCGCGAATAGCAATTGCCGCAGCCCGCAACCGAACTGGGGCAGATCCGCGCGCTCGCCCGGCGTCGTCAGCAGCACCTGCCGAATCATCTGATCGACATGCGTCGCGTACGGTGACTGCGCCGCCTGGCCCGAAACCGGGTCGATAATAAAGGGGAAGGTGTAGTCGGTTCGGTTCACGTACCCTCCTACATTCCCGCGACGTTCGGCTGGGCTTCGACGATCATCACCGGCCCCTGCGGCGCCTGCGTCGCCGCGACGCACAATCCGACGCTCGCCTCGGTCAGCGTCGGATTGTTTGCTGCGGTGCTCTGCGCGGCGGGCTGCACCCACTGCACGCTGACGCATGGCGACGGCACCAACGCGATCAGAAACGGACAGCCCGCGATAACGAATACGTCGGACGCAGTCAGCGCCGGCGTCCCGCCAATCTGCACGTTGGTGCTGGTCGGCGAAGCCTGCACCGTGCCGCCGTGCGGGCACATCATAACGGTCGCCGCAGTAAGTATCGCCGGCATCTTACGGAGTGACCTCCAGCGCGCCGTTGTTGATATTGACGCCACTGCTGCCGAGCGCGACGCTCTGGCCGCCGCCCTGCAGTGTGATGCCGCTCGAATCGAGCGTGACGGTGTTGTTGTTCGCGTCACTTACCGTGATCGTCCCGCTCGTGTCGATCAGGATCTTCTGGCTGGCTTTCGTCACGATGGCCAAGACCGTCGTGCTGGCGTCGGACGGCTGTTCGCCATCGTGCCAATAGCAGCCGACCCAGATCGGGTACGACACGTCGCCGCCTTCGAACTCGATCCAGACGCCGGTGCCGACCTGGGGCAGAAAGGCGAAGCCCATGCTCGGCCCAGCGAACGGCACGCACGGTCGCGCCCATCCGGAGGGCTGCTGGCCCAGCACCGCCGGCACGCTCGCCTTGACCCGCATGGTCCCGGCATCGACGTCGGTCACCACGCCGCGATACTTGCCGAAGAAACGGTTGCGCATCCGCTCCAGTACTTCGACCAGCGCGTGGTCGCGCGGGCCGCCGCCGGTCGCCGGCGTCGAGGAGCTCATGCCGCACCCGCCAGCGCGGCCAAACCGCCGCTGCCGCCGGCCGGCGGATTGCCCACCCCGTTGCGCAAAAGCGTGAAGGTCATTTTGTGCCCCTCCTGCGTTAACCGATGGCGCACCGTCCACACCAGCCAGGTTCCAGAGTGCAGCGCGCCCACTCCGGTCAGCGCCACCAGCATGCCGGCGCGCAAGACCACCCCCAGCCGGTCAGCGTCGGCATCGCCCTCGCAGCGGAGGAACCATCCGGTCTCGCGCAGCAATCCCTGAGCCCGCTGGGTCAGCTCGCCGGCGCTATCCACCGCAGTGGCCAGCATCACGGTCATCGGCTGGCCCGCGAACGCCGCCAGTGTACGGTCGCCGAGGCTGTTGAGTCCCGAGTTCGAGGTGTCACCGACCGCCCCGTTCGGGTCGGAATCGCTGAACAGTGCGGTGCGTGCCGTCACCGCAGTCGGGAGGGTGGCGTCCCACTCCAGGTCGATCGCGCCGACCGTCCAGTTGGCCGGGTCGTTCAGCGAGATCGTGACGGCGGGATCGCCGTCGAGCTTCGGCACCGCGAAATAACCACTGCGCACCCCCGGCTTGTCCGCGCAGGCAACGCGGCACACCTTGCCGCTGCGCCGCGCCAGCATCCGCAGAAACGCGATATCCGAGCCTCGCTGCATCAGGCTATGCGTGTCCTCGGTATGCGAGGGGGAATCATCTTGCGTGTTTTGATCCGACGGCGTGATGCCGTAATTGCCGAAGATCGAGGCGGCGACGTCCGCATCGGTCACATCCACCCATTCGCGGACCGTCTCGCTCTGGTTCATCAGCCAGCAGGCATCCTGGCCCCAGACCGTCAACGTCGAATTGGTGATGCCGGTCTCGAGGTGAAGCTTTTGCGACAGCACGTAGCCGTCGAAGATGCATTGCGTGCCGGGCGGCGCTGCGCCGCCGCCGACCGCCGCGGCTACTGCGCCCACGGCCCCCGCCGCCACGCCTTGCGCCCCGCTGCCGCCCGCCGTCGCGATGACCGCCACTGGTGCTATAGGCGCGAAGCGCGGATCGGCAACATAGGTCAGGTCGCCCGACGGGGTGCGCGACACCGGAACCGTGATCTGAATGGCCGCGGGCATGTCCATGCTCTCGTCCACCTCGACTGCCACGATCAGAGTGTAGAGCGTGGAATCCGCTTGCTGCCCGCCCAGGAGCAGTTGGTACGAGCTCGCCATCTAGGTGCCCGTGGGTGCATCGATCGGCACGCCGATCAGGTCCTGTGCGGCCAGTGCGTCCGGCACCACCGCGTTGTTGGCGTCGCAGATATGCCAGAAGCGCGTCGCGTCAGCGAGGAAGCGCCCGGCGAGTTGGTCCAGCCGGTCGCCGGTGCTGCGGCGATAATATCCGAGTACCGCCGGCACGCCCGGCGCCGGCAGCCGCGTTGCCTGCACGACAGTGCCGTCCGCGCAGGTAACGCTGTAGGAGATGAGCCCGAGGTAGCGGCTGCCAGGAAAAAACATCGTCCACTTCTCCCTAGAGCGAGGTCGGCAACATGCCGATGATGCTCGCCGCGGATTCGGCCAGATTGGCGAGCGCCTGTACTTGCCGCAGCCCCTGCGTGTAATCGTAGGCGGTCTGCGCGATGGTCTTCATTGGATCCGGCACGTCCGCCAGGTCTTGCGGCGTCAATACCGAGAGCGTGATCTGAACCTCAGCATGGGTCGGGTTGAGCGTCGCGTCGTAGAGCTTTTCGCTAACGCTGAGGGCCGTGACCCGCACCGGCACGATCCGTAGCGGTCCCCAGATGAACAGCACTACCGGCACCTGCGAGGCCGGTACGCTTTGCGTGGCGCTGCCGCTGGCACTCGCCCCCATTCCGGCGGCGCTGGCCGCAGCCGAAACCTGGCCGACGAGGCCCGCGGCCGACGAAGGCGTCGGGAACTGCAACAGCTCGAGCGCCGCCAGCCGCGTGTACACCCCGCTGACGCTCGCCAGCCCCGCCCCGACCGGATCCGTGTCACCGTCCGCGATCTGCTCGTCGGAATCGAGCATAAGGGTGAAGGAAAAGCTCTCGCCGGGGTTGCCCGTCACTGCGAGCGCGCTGACATGCACTGGCGGTGCATTGGGTTGCGGCTGCGGCGTCGGCGGCGCCCCGGCCTCGGTCCACGCGTGAGTGATGCTCTCTGGATTGATCTGAAAAACGATCACGTTCGGCAGCGGCGGCAGGCCGAGCCCGCCCGTCGCAGTGAATGACACCAGTGCACCTTTCAGAACGGCCATCGCGGGACCTCAGGGCGTGCGCGCCAGGTCGCGCAACGTCGCGGCGACGATCCGGCGCGCCAGTGTTACGGCGTCGGTTCGGCCGTCGCCTGCGATAGTGACGCGCAAGGTCGGGACGTCACCGGTCTGCGGCAAGGCGCCGGCATTTGCCAGGCCCGCCGCGACCAGCATCGCGACCTTCCGCCCGAACTCAGCCGAACCACCCGGCAGGTCGAGCCGTAGACGATCAATCCGAGTGGCCGTGGATGACGCTGCCATGGCTAACTCTGACCCAGCCCGAAGACCCCAAAGCCCCGTGCGATCCGGCTGACGCCGCCGGCGGCGGCGCGGCCGCCTCGAGGCACCGAACGGGGCATGGCAGCAGCCGCAGCCGGTGCTGCGGCGGGTGGTACGACGCGTACTTCCAACGAACCGATATGCAACGTCGGCGTGGCTCGTGTAATCGCCGGCGGCGTTGTGGGTGAATGGGGTGGCGGCGCTGGCGGGGAGATGACCGCCAGCGATCTCCTTGAAGCGATCCGCTCGGCCGGTGCCGGCGAGTCAATATCGCGCGGCGGTACGGCGGTCGCGCCTAAAGTCTTTGGCGGCGGCAGGTATCCTTCGGATACAGGCGCCGATGGCGTCGGCTGAGATCCAGCGAAGGCCGCCGGCGTCGGGCGGAGCCGACTCAATTCGGTAGCCGCGGACGCTGGCCGCTCCGGCGATTTCCTTGCAAGCTCCGTGCTTTCCGATTGCACCGTCGCGCCGACTCTCTTCAGCGGCTCCTGCCGGACTACGGCAGGTACGGCGGGGCCGAGCACCGGTTTGTCGGCCGGGGACGCTGGTCTGCTCGCCTGTGGCACCGCGATCGTTGTCGATTCTCTCCCGGTGCCGCGTTGGCTGGCGACCAGGTGGCCGGGAGCGCGGATGCCGGCGTCGTTGCCGACCGGTTGAGTCGCCGACTCCGCTGGCGGATGGTCACGATCGACGCCGCGTCGCGCCGACTGCCGTGCTTGGCCGACGACTGCTGCGTCGGGCGACGTCTTACGGAGTTGAGCCGCGAGGTCGGCCGCGGCAGGCGTGCTCAAGTCGACGGGCGTCGCGGAACTTGCTCCTGCGGGCACCGATTGCTGCACCGGCGATGTAGGCCGTGCCTCGTGAGGCGCGGTCCGCCGGATCGGGCGTGCAGGCACCGACGCTTCGAGTTCCATCGTCTCGAGCGCGGTAGAGCTGGGACGAAAGAGCAGGCGCGGTGGCGCCAGAAGTGGCACGCCGCTCAGTCGCGCTGCGGGTGGGCGGGGAACGGCTTGCTCGAGATAAGACGGCCTTTTCATGGCGCGAGCAGCCCCATCAGCTCAGACGGGCCTGGCGGGCCCGCTCGACGTAGTTTGTTCGGCGCACATGCGGAAGCGTCAGAATGGCCCGCTCGGACCAATGATAGCGCTCCGCCAATGCATCGATGTCGTCATAGACGAACCGCGCGCGGTCGCGCAGCTCCTGCAGACAATAAAGTCGCGCCTCGAATTGCGCCGCGATCGGTGCTGCACAGTTAGGGCAGCGTCCTTCCAGCGGACCCGCAAGTGACGGCGCCAGCGATTCCATCGCCGCCTCGACGCGAGCCCGGAGCCGGGCGGGCAGGTCGCCGGGACGGATGCAGCGTGCGGCGAGAGTAGTGGCGGCATCGGGTTGTTCAGCGATACCGATCTGGTCGGCCAGCGTTGGTAGACGGAACCGCACCTCAGCCGCGCCGCTCACGCGTAGGACATACCAGTCCTCGGCGTCGGCGGCGCGTTCAGCCCGCCAGTCACGGCCGCGGGCCCGACTCGGGCGAGGCCGGTGATGACCGAGCCAGGCGTCGATCCTGAACGACAGGTCCACACGCTGGCCGCATGAGGGGCTATGACAGTCAACCTCCGCCACCACTCGGTTGCCGATAATCGCCTGACGCAGGCGCACGATCAGAGTATCGATATCGGTTACCGGCAAACTGGCCCAGTCCAGTGGGGGATCCGCCACGCCCAGTCGTTGTACGAGCACGAGGGTGAGCGCAGGATCCTCGAGCCGGTGTTCGGCCAGTAACAGATCTTCCGCACCGGTCAGCGGGCGTAACGCCACCGCCGCGCCGTTGACTGGCAAGATCAAGCGCGCCACCGGAGCCTCGCGCAGGGTCCCAAACGTGTGGGCGGTCGGCACGTCAGGTCTCCAGCTGCTCGGTATTCTTTGAGGGATCGACCTCCCAGCCCTCGTTTTCCAGTTTGATATGTTCGAGGGCGATCGCATTGGCGCCGGCGTCTAGGTCGGGCAATGCCTGGAACTCCGACACCCAGCATCGATGGACGATATAGCCGTGAACGATCACCCCGGCTTCATTGAGCAGCGCGATAGTGATTTCACGACGGAGCTGGGCGAGCGACGACGTTGGGTTCCCCTGGTCCAGCTTCTGAGTCGCATCTGCCCAGGTGATGAAGTCGAGGTCGTAGGTCACACCGCGCTCCAGGGTAATCGCCTCGTACTTGGTGCGGCCGTGCCCCTTCAGAATAAGGGCGTTGCCGCCTTCCTTGTATTCGATAACGTCGGTGCTGCGCTTTAGCGCGGTCACCTTGCTGACTGCTGCGACCGGCGTGGTGCTCTGGCCGAAATAGACTAAAAACCGATAGGACTTATAAGGATCGGAACGCTGCGTGTTGACGGTGAAAGTTGCCACGGCTAATGCTCTCCGCCCGAGCGGGGATCAGGTCTGCGCCTGTCCGGCTAGTTGTGTGATCGTGATGACGACGAACTCGGCAGGCTTCAGTGGTGCGAAGCCGACGACAATGTTTACGACACCGCTGTCGATATCGGTCTGCGTTGTCGTATTTTCATCGCACTGAACGCTGAAGGCCTGGCTGGGAGTGGTGCCCTGGAACGCGCCCTGCTTGAAGAGGCCCAACATGAACGCGTTGATGCTCATGCGGATGGCGCTCCAGAGCGGGTCTGCGTTCGGCTCGAACACCACCCACTTCAGGCTGCTGTATAGCGATTGCTCCAGGAACAACGCCATACGGCGGACCGGCACGTAGCGCCATTGCTCGTCGGTCAGCGTAACCAGCGTGCGTGCCCCGAACACTACCGTCGGGATGTTGGGGAAGCTGCGCAGACAGTTGACCCCTAGCGGATTCAGCACCCCTTGGCGTTGGTCGGTCATTTGCCCGCGCGCCACGACGCCGGTGACGTTATTGGTCTGGGCCTGAAAGCCGGCGGGTGCTTTCCAGACTCCCCTGGCGAGATCGGTCGATGCGTAGATTCCCGCCACCGTCGCCGCCGGTGGGATCTGGCTGGGTTGCCCGGTCACCGCGTTCGTCGTGCTACCAGTGATTGGGTCCGGCGAAAGCAGATAGGGAAAGTACAACGCAGCATTCTTGCTTTCCGGCAGCGACCCCTGGTTGATGGTGTTCTGGATCATATTCGAGACGGTTGTCCCGGCCGGCACGGTGCCCGCGGCCGGCGGAACCGTCCCGTCGGCCGAATCCGCGACTGGCGGATCCATGATGAGAAACGCCAGCTTGCGCTCGCAAAACGCGATCGCCGTGCTCAGGATCTCCGCGCCACTCCCGTCGCTCGCCCAAGTTGCGCTGTTGTCAGCAATCCCGGGCAGGATCATCAGGTTGAAGACCGGCACTTTGTCGAGCGGCGTGTCCTCTTGCAGCACGTCCGTGTAGTCCTTTAAGGCGTAGAACGCCGTACGACCCGGCAGCGATGGCGCAAAGGTCTGAACGCCCTTCGTCCAAGAACCGCCGGGCGGCGAGCCGGGGGGAGACACCGTGACGAGTGCCGACGCGGCTAGTTGGGTCCCGATATACTTAGGATTGGGGGTTTTCCCGTCGCTCAGGAACGGCTTGAGCGACACCCGCCGGTACGGTTCGACGACGGTGCCCGCCCCAGAGGGAACGGGCGGAGATGACGGCGGTGAACCCGGTGGCGAACCCGGCGGAGATGAAATGATCGAGGATCCCGGACCGTACGTGATAACGATGTCTGCAAGCGGGTCGCTCGTCCCCACAGTGCTCGCGATCGGATTGACGCTAACGGTCATCGCGGAGCACTCGTCTGTCACCTCGACTGCCGTCAAAATAAATCCGCCCACGAAAAGAGTCGCTGGGGTCAATGCGGAAAGCGGGCCCTTGCCGGGGAGTGCGACGATATAGGCCTCGGTACCCCCGTTTAGAAAGAACTGGTTCACCGCCTGCGCCATATCGCCAAAGGCGCCCGGATTACCTGCGATGCCGATGGCTCTGGTGAATGCCGCACTCCGGACGAAGCCGCCGAACCCGCGCTGGTAATCGTTGAACCCAAAGATCTGGACCGCCTGGCCGTAATTGGTGGTCAGCGTTTTCAAGGGATGGGTATAGCCAATGAACACGGCGATATTCGTCGGCGCCGCGGTTATGGTGTGAACGGAACTGGCCGCCTCCTGGATATAGATACCGGGATAAGTCGTTGACACAGGCATGTCGCAGCCTCCTACGCTCAGTCGTAACCCCATTGACGGGGTGCTTAGGGCGTATAGACACCAAAATTCCCGCAGCGCGGGGCGTTAACCGCAAGTTAACTAGCCTTTACCGGTTCCCAGTAGCATTTCGGAAGAACGATTGGCAAGTCAGATCGCAATAGCGATTAGGTTAAATTACGGGTCCTCTATAGTTGTGTGCGTCAAGTTCAGCAAAATGGATCATGGGTATGCGGGTGCCGTGAAGCTGCGGGCGCGGAGCGGAGCCCTTTAGGGAGAGCTCGGCGCAGCGCCCGCGGCGGGGTTAGGCAGCTTGCCGCATGGTGAGTTTTTGGTGTTCGCGTAATTCCTCCATGTTCAAATAACGATGCTGCTCGAGCCAGTTCTCATGAGTCTCGACGGCCAGGGCGCGGATCAGGCGCAAGCAGCTCTGCGCGTTGGGAAAGATCCGCACCACCTGGGTGCGGCGTTTAATTTCCTCGTTTAAGCGCTCGAGCATGTTGGTGCTCTTGAGATGCTTGTGATGCTGGCGTGGGAGTCGATAGAAACTCAGCGTTTCTTCAAGGTTCTCCTCGACCCAGGCGGTGAGCCGCGAGTATTTGCCTGCCCGCCGCGCCAGCCAGGCCGTCAGATCGCTGCGTGCTCGGCCAAATCGCGGCGGGCGTAAAGCCAGCGCAGCTCTTGCAAGCAGTCGTCGTCGACCTTGCCCGGTACGTAGTCCAGGATGATTTTGACAATGCGGCGTGGCCGCATTTGATATTCAGATTTGGCCCCAGCTCCTACAGGTTTTGATCACCGCGCATTCCACGTTCCAGCGCTTTCAAGGGGCGGTTATCCCATAACAGGAGCCGCAGTGTTGCTCCTCGAGTAAATCAGGAAGTTGCGGGAAGAAGCCCGGATTAGATGCCCAGGTATGACGAGTACCCTCACACCACGATTTTGCGGCGGTACCGAACGGACAATTTGACGGGATAGGTGGTTGACTGGGTGAGGGCGATGGATGAGGCGGCGGGATCGCTGCCACCATCAATGTAATACGTCGATCTAGTAGAAGACGCACGCCGGCGTCCGGCACCTGCTCGATCACAGTTCCGTTCGGTTGGCGGGAGAACTTGTGAACTTCGCGAATATGTTGGAATCCCAGCAACCTCAACATCTGGCTAGCGTCCACAGCTGGTACGCCGATCACGTTCGGCATAACCGGTGTGTTACTAAGAACCGAGGGGACGGGAGTAGGCAATGGCTCTGGCGGCGAGGTTACTATCTGCTGGCCTATAAGCCAGTATCTCATACCCAGGAATGCTAAAATTCCGATACCCAGGAATGTTGCGACTTGGAAGATGATTCGGCTGATCTGCGTCGGCCTACGGTTTTGATTTGGAGGGATGGGGTTATACGCACTTCTCTTCGGCTGACGATCAGCAGTTTCAGCATTAAGAGTTAAGGCATCCTCCCCGGCTGGCCAAGGCGATCGAAAGCTCGGAATGCTTGTGGTGGCGGTTCCCGCCCGTTGTTCTTCCTCCCGCTGTTCGTGATCCTGTTCCTCTTCCTGTTGCTGACGCTCCTCCTCGGGCCTTTGGCGCTGCTCCCTCTCAGACAGCGATGGCGCAAACGTCTGGACCAGTTGGTCGATCGCGCGTTCGCGTGAGGCGAAGCCGTCGAGCCAATGCAGGTCGGAGAGGCGGACGCGCAGGCCGCGCCGCGGTTCCGCATCGTCGATCCGAAATGGGATGATGGTCTTGTGGGTCTCGCCGGCGACGGTCACTTCGCGGCGGATGTATTCGCTCTCATTGCAATGCGCGGAAAAAATCAGCAGCATCGCCCGGCAGTTATCGAGCGCGTCGGCGATCTCGTCATCGAAGCGGCCGCCCGGATTCACGTTGCGCGGAGCGATCCAGCACGGCACCCCACGCCGCTCCAGCTCGCCAACGATCTCCAGCGCCGCTGCCTGATCTTCGCTGACGTGGCTGACGAACAGGAAGGCATTGGAGTCCGCCATAATACCCAGTGGTTCCTCGAAACGAGCGCGAGCCTACATTCTGCTACCTGACCCTGGCGTGACAGGGGCCAATCCCACGGCTTAACTTAACCGCCGAAATGAACGAAGAAGAATCTGGTACGCTACAATCGCAATTACGTCGAATGTCCCAAAGTCAAAAACATAAATTTCCACCATTAGTTGAAGGTATATAACAAAACCCGCCTTTGGCCGCAGGCGTCAATCCACCCGTGCGATCGGTTCACCCTGAGGCTCGCGGCAACTCGGGATTCATAAACATCCACCATAAGCGCAGTTCGCTGCTTAGGACGCCCTCAGTCTCGAGCAAGAGCCGCCTGAAATTGAGATCCAAAACGTCAATCGGCTTTTCGCCGTTTATCATGTTCGATTCCAGCATTCTAAGCTCTTTCTCGAGTCTCTCCATCTCCTCGGCATGATGAGCATAAGAAACGCCTAGCCGCCGGCAGCCGAATATTGATAAAAGGCCCACCAAAGCCGCACCCGCTATCGGAAAAAAAATCGCTGCCACAATTAGGATGCGAGTTCCTCCTGGTTCAGCATCTCCGGCCCATAAGGTTCCTAGATGAACCGCCGCGATTATCAGGGCAAGGGCAAGACTCAGTTTCGCCCCGCCCTCGAAATACCAGGCATGGCGTCGATGCTGCGAACATTTCCTAGAGAACCACTCGCGCTGGTTAACGACCCGTGTCTGCAAATAAGTCTGGAGATGCGGCAAGTCCGTCACTGTCGAAAGCGCGCCCTGATGGTAGCTATCCTCAAGCGCGCCCCGCCAGCTTCCTGAGGCGTCATTCATCTCCAGCAATGAGGTCGGATTGTCAAGATCACTGTCGAGCATGACCAGGCGCTGTCCGACCGAGCTGCTCAAAGCAGAAGTCTTTATTTTGAGATAGGGACCAACCCGGGCGCCGAATAGAAATCTCTCACGCCTCAAGATTTCGGCCCGCAAACGTTCGCCTATCCATCGCTGGTGTGATTCGCCGAATTCGAGAAAAGCGATCGCCAACGCAATTGTCAAAAGCACCAACTCAAGCAAAATCAACACTACCGCCAGCCTACCACTGGCGGCGAATTCGATCTGGCAGGCGAGAAATAAGGCGGCGATAGGACCAAGTAATGCGGCGCCGGCGGCGAACGTGTACCGGCTCCTCTGGTTCTTTCTCGCACTCTCGTCGCGTCTTGCGAGAGCCGTCTCAATCAGGACAAGCGGTTCCTCCAAACCAGGCAGATCGTCGGATGCGCGCGTGCCTCCAGCTCCCTCGTAAGCCGCCAGCGTCACCGGTGTTTCCATTGGCAGACCCGCCTCGTGCAAATCGTATGCAATACTGTCATGGATTTCACGTCGCAATTTCGCTCTAGAAGTTCTCGAATGTAACGATCCCCTGCTCTGCGCCCAGCGTGGTCGGTTGCCTTGTGCCCGGCTTTCGATTACCCGCATGCACCCATGCAATTGGAAGCTTCAGAGCGCGGCCGAGACTCACCATTTGTCCAGTTCCGCCTTTTCCCTGCTCGAGTTGACCATCCCAGAGGACGATCAGAGCACCGCTGTTGTGAATAACGTAGTCACCGGCAGCCTCGTATGCCTCCTTCCGCGTGGGTTGGGGGCCCAGATTTACCACCTTCGCGGCACGGTTTAGAAGTGTCACGAATTCGCGTTTAGAGGCGCCGGATCCGAAGTCGCGGACATAGTCCCTTTCAGGAAGCGGCATTACGACTTCTAACCCAGAATTAGGCCGCCGCAGGAGGCGGTCCACGACCAGGCGATCGGCGCCTTCAGCCAATGCGCTGAGAGCGATCAAGGGTCGCCCAAAGACCTTTTCGATCCGATCAAGGGCAATCTCGATGCCGGCGATTACCCCAGCCGGTTCAGTTAGGAAGCGATGGCCGCTGACGCCTACGACGATTCCACCCATCGATTGGCTCCCGGAATTGCCAGAGTTACAGCCCATCAGGGCTTCCAAAGGGCCGGTCTATGGACTTATCCGCTAGGAAGACTTCGGCAATCAATAGCCCGGCTTATTCCGCGTCGATTCGTATCTTAGAGACAAAGAGAGAGAGTAATAAGATAGTCGGTACCGTCATAGAGAGCAAAATCGCGGAGTGCGTGAATAATTGATCAACGACAATTAAATTTGCCGGCTGACGACAATTAGATTTGCCGGACCGGCGATACCGCGCGCGAGGCGACCAGCGCACCAGGCGCTTGCGGGCCCGGCGCGGAAGGTTCAGGCGCATCGCGCGGTAGATCCGCCAAGTACGCTTTTGATTCCACTGATGACCGTCGAGCCGCAGGCGTTCATGACACTTCCAAAAACCCCAGCGGTCAAAGAGTATGTAACCCCTTGCTCCCTGCTCTTCACCGCCAGCCGATCCTTGCCGCGACAACGGATCACGAAGTCGGCCTGCATCTGGTGCTCCGGCGTGTATCTTGATGGCGATGCACGGAAGTCTAGCAATGGCTTATGGTGGGTAACTCACCATAGGTAATGATAATTTGGCCCGTGTTTCCGCTTCTTTCTGCCACAATGCGGTAGCCTTCTGCTCCAGCCAATCGTTCTCGCGAACGCTCATAGATCCTTGAGCTACAGCTTCCTACAGCGAATCCGTCTTCACCTTAATCGCGTATTTCCCAACTTGAGGTCGCAGCGCTGCGGTTGCGGAAGCTAAATTCAGCCGCTTGGCAACACAGGCAGGTATCGCCGGAATCTATTTGAGCAAGCCCAGTTGCTTGAGCCGAACGGTAGCTGCGTCCCGTGAAACATGAAACGCAATCACGACATGTTCAATCAGATAGACGCTGGGCGGGGATGCAGGATCAGCTGGCAGTTGTAGCCCTTTGTGTCGCTCGAGCTGCTGCGCGAGACGCCACACCCGGCTTTTTGGCATTAGCAGGCCGCCCGACATGTATCGCGCCTGCCACTCCATTCGCTCATCCCACTGAGCAAGTAGCTCTTCGGTGTATTCACACCGACAAGAGTGCGCAATTGGTCCTTCGACGAACGGTCCTGGACCAAGCCCTCGCCAGAGCGGTGCGTGCTGGATGGCATGCGCACATTCGTGTGTGATGGTCGTGCGCTGACGGACTTCACGCCAGTGTTGTTTCGTCAATTCAGCTGAGATCTGCACGTCCGGCTTCCGATCCCAGTAGTACAAGGTCACACCGTGGACGCCTTCCGGCAGCTCGGCAAGTTGATCGACGTCGTGAGCGTGCTCTTCCAGCAATTGCAACAGTGCCTGGGTCGGCATCGGACTTAGTTCCTGGCCATAACGGTCCATGCAGAACTGAAACACTATCTCTTCGCACAAGTCATCCAGCTGCTCTCGGGTAAAATAATGCGGCTGCGGCTGGCGACGCCCAAGTTCAATTAGATCTGGCATTCTCAATCCCCGCGCTTCTTGTCCAATTCACGACGGAATGCACGATAGGCTGCCACAATCCGATCGTGCGACGGGTCCTGCCGTTCCCGCTGCGCCTCGGCCGGAAGTCGTCCAGCATAAAACTGCAGGACTTCCCTAGGAACTTCCAAAACCTCCGCCAACTGCGCCACGAAATCCGGCGCCGGCGGTCCGCGGCGATCGTGCTCAATATCATTGATGTAGGCAAGCCCGATCGCAGTTCCGTCCTTTTTCTTGACTTGCGCCGCCAGCGCCTTTTGCGTGAGACCGCGTTCCTTGCGGAGCTCGGCAATTACCTCGCCAAAAGTCTTCATATTCGCCGCGCAGCGCCCATTATCCTCATCTGCTATCTCCTGAAAATTGAGAATACCGCATCTATGCGAATTCGCCAGCCTTCTCTGCGGCCGCGCTGTTGCAAGTCAGGGCGTTCGCTGTTAAGGATATAATGCGACTACGCGGATTTTCTTAAAATGTCGCGCGCCATGCCAAAGAGGGCGGAGCAAATAATGGAACGACATGGACTTACACGAAGCCCCAGCCTCCTCGACCATCTGGCGTCGCCTCGGGCAATTCCGCCGCGCCCATCCATTGGATCTCTCCACTCGGACACGCCGAACTTGCATGGCTACGTCACCGCTGCTCGGTGGCAGCCGCGCTTCGCTCCGGATCGAGTTCCTTTCCGCAGCCGCCTTCGCAAGTTTTGGTTGAGACGGGCGGCGCGGAGGATGGGCAGCTTTCAGAGTCCAATCCATATCCGTCCTGAGCGCGAAGGAGCAAAACCGTGACGACCATTTATCAAGGTTCTTGGCGCTCGTTGCGAGCGGAAAGTGCGAACCGACGAGAACCATTTGAGGGCACATCTGTGGGCAAGCACCGCCGTGTTCCATTGGTCGAGCTTCATTGCGCTCATGAAGGAGCATGGCAAGGAGCTGGCCGAGGACGCTACCGGAAAAGCAAGTAGAACTACGCGAGGTTGAAAAACAAAGGCTCCGTGTCGAGGCAGCTACACCCGGCACCGAGCGCAACAGGAGGTAAAAATCATGTCTCTCAACAAGGCTCTGGTTATCGGGCGCTTTGGTCAAGACCCCGAAATTCGTTATGCGCCGACCGGCCTGCCCATCGTTAATTTCTCAGTTGCCACGGACGAGCCCTACCTCGACAGGGAGGGAAGGCGGCAAGAGCGGACCGAATGGCATAGGGTGGTGGTTATCGGGAAGCTCGCTCTGACCTGCAATGACTATCTCAAGAAGGGGCGACAAGTTTTCGTTGAGGGACGTTTGCGGAACCGTGAGTTCGAGACCAAGGTCGATGGCCGCAAGCAGCACCAAACTGAAATCATAGCGAGTCGCGTCGAGTTTCTCGGGGTGACGCCACAGGGGCGCGTCGATGGAGGTTCTGAAGATCCAGCGTTATCGAACCACTCAGAAATTCTGTGACCTGACCTCTTCATAGATCCGAGAGGAGACGAACTACGTAATTCCATCCCATCCCCCACGTTTGCGTCGTGAAACATCACAAATCCAATGGAAAGGTTGCAAATCATGAGACAGGAAAATCGCTCAAATTCGAAACTTGGCTGGACGCTCGAGGAACTCGCAGAAAGTCTTAGCGTTTCGGTCCCTTTTCTGCGACTCGAAATCAAAAGAGGAAAGCTCCGGGCTGCGCACCTCGGACGTCGTGTGGTCCTTCTAGACTCCGAAGTCCGGCGTTACCTGTCGGAGGCAGCTAATCACGTCTCGTGATTCTCACTGACGCCTTCGCTTTTTCGCAAAGTGAAGGGAGACCAACCGAAAGGGAACGGCTCGCGGCGCAATGGTATATAAGCGCGGAAAGGTCTGGTGGTTCGAATTCATTTTCAACGGACAGCGCATTCGAGAAAGTACAAAGACGTCGAGCAAGCGCGTTGCTGAAGAAGCAGAGAGAGCCCGTCGCCGCGACCTAGAACTGGGCGTCAATCGTATCCGAAAACGTGCGGTCGTACTCTTCTCCGTCGCTGCAGAGGGATTGGCTCGCCAGCAAAACTGGCCTCAGTCGCTTCAGTGAACTCCACTATCGCCAGTACGTAAATCTGCTCTCGGAGCGTTTCGGCCGCCGACTAGTCTCCGATATCAACGCCGACGACATTTCTTCGTTGCAGGCGATCCGAAAGCGCGAAGGAAAGTCGGGCCGAACAATCAATGCCGAAGTCGGCGCGCTGCGCCAGATTCTGAAACGTCACGGGGTTTGGGCTACGATCTCTGAAGAGGTCAGCTTCCATCGGGAAAATCGTGATGTGGGAAAGGCATTTAGTCATGAGGACGAGGAACGCCTGCTCGACGCCCTCCGGAAGAGTCGGTCCCCTGCACTACTCCCCTTGGTCGTGCTTAGCATCGATACCGGCCTCAGGCCTTCGGAGACTCGGAGACTGCTCAATCGGAATCTTCAACTTTCCTGGCGGAATGGCTTTGTAGAGTCGGGTGAGATTGTAGTCGCTGCATCGAAGACCGAAAGCGGGACTGGTCGAATCGTGCCCCTGACGCGGCGCGCCTGCGCAGCGCTAACGCTCTGGCTCTCTAAGTTTCCGGCCGCGGCTCCGGATAGCTTCGTTTTTCCCAGACATCGAGTCGGATTTGCTGGCTACAAGCGGTTGCCGTTTCTTTACGACTTGGACCTGACGCGGCCAATGGGCGAATGGAAGACGGCTTGGAGGGCAGCTCTGAAAACAGCCGGTTTGAGCTATCGCTTCTATGATCTTAGACACTCTTTCGTTACGCGCCTGGCCGAGAATCCAGCGGTTTCCGAGCAGACGATCACGGCTCTAGCCGGCCATGTCTCAAAGCGGATGCTGGAGCACTACAGCCATATTCGAGTCACTGCAAAGCGGGCGGCTATCGCCGCGCTCGAGACTAGGAACGAGATGCAAACCCCACAAAATCCCCCACAAGCAGTTGATGATTTGGACTCGGGCCGAGGAGAAGATCGTAAAAACTTCCGATTTCGTTGAGGAATCTGTGGAGCGGGTGATCGGTTTCGAACCGACGACCTTGTGCTTGGCAAGCACACGCTCTACCAACTGAGCTACACCCGCTCGCCATTTCTGCCGGTCAGAATCAGATCATTTATTGGTCGGCAGGGCTATTGTCAATTCATCGTCCGTTCAGGAACCCCCCTGCGCAATTCGTTCCTGACGTCGATCGGGAAGGCAGGCGGCGTACCCGTCCCGTGATATCGCCTGCGATCAAACAGCCGCGCGTCGAGCCACCGCCGACCGGGGGCGTGGAGCGATGAGGCTCCACAACTTGATGAAGTAATCGACCCCCGACCATACCGTCAGCACCGTCGCCATCCATAACAGGAACATGCCTGCCGCAAAGAAGTCCACGTGGAAGTAGGTATAATTGATGAGGAGGCCGTGCAGCGCTATCGACTGCAGCGCCATTTTGTACTTTCCGAGATCCTCGGCGCCCACGAACCGCCCACGGCTGGCCGCAACGGCACGCAGACCCGTGACAAGGATTTCGCGGGACACCAGCACTACAACCATCCAGGCCGGTACGTGTGGCGACCGCGGCATTGCCGCGAGCATGATCAGCACCGCCGTAACGACCAGCTTGTCCGCCAGCGGATCGAGGAATTTGCCGAGATTGGTGACGGATCCGTAGGCCCGCGCGATATAGCCGTCAAGATAGTCGGTGATCGTCGCGAGGAAGAAAACACCCGCCGCAATCGCGGAGGGGACCGGCCCGGTGAAGGTCAGCAGATAGACCAGCAGCGGCACCGTGGCGATGCGCATGAAGGTCAGGACGTTGGGAGCAGTGAACGTCACACCGGAATCCTTCGCCTATCAGTCAGATACCTTTCCAGATGCCCTTCGCGGCATCTTTGCTCGAATGCCTCTAACTCTAAGGTATCGGCGGAGCGGGAGCAATTCGGATTCGGCCGAAAGCAAAACGGCTTCTCAACTGATCGCGGCGACGTTCTCAATACAGCCCGCCGCATGCGTGATCATGGTTGGACAAAGTAAAAGATGGTTGACGATTGCGAATACATCGCGCTGAAAGCGGTTTTGCTTAACTGTTACAGTCGCGCGAACTTGATGTTAAAATAGACACAGTACGAAATCTTCATAATCAGGATTTCGCCGATCGTCTGCCGCGCCGTCCGACGAGGAGTGTGGACAAATTACCGCGCTGATCGCTGACAATATGAAAAATGGTACTCCCACTGGCACCGACTTCCTGGTGATTGGCGGCGGCATCGCCGGCATGATCTTCGCCCTCAAGGCCTCGGCCATCGGCAGCGTTACGGTGCTGACCAAGGCGGCCAGCGATGAGGCCAACACCGCCTACGCGCAGGGCGGAATCGCGAGTGTGTGGAGCGTCGATGACTCCTTCGAATCGCACGTCGAGGACACGCTGCGCGCGGGCGCTGGCCTGTGCAATCGGGCAGCCGTTGAGTCGATCGTGCGCGACGGTCCGGAGGCGGTGCGTGAACTGATCGCGCTCGGCACGAACTTCACGCGGGTGGATGAAGGCGGCGAGGACGAATACGACCTCGGCCGCGAGGGCGGCCATAGTCATCGCCGCGTGCTGCACGCGCAGGACCTGACGGGCCGTGAAATCATGCGCGCACTGGGCGAAGCCGCGAAGGCCCGGCCGAACATTCATGTGCTCGAGAATCACGTGGCGATCAACCTGCTCATCGAGCGCGGCGCCGGTTATCAGCCGCAAGCCTGCTGGGGTGTGTACGCGCTCGACAAAGCCACCCTGTCGGTGCGAAAGATCGTGGCGCGGGCGACCCTGCTGGCGACCGGCGGGGCGGGCAAAGTCTATCTGTACACCACCAATCCGGACATCGCTTCGGGTGATGGCGTGGCGATGGCGTATCGGGCGGGGGCACCGATCGCCAACATGGAGTTCTATCAGTTCCATCCAACCTGCCTGTATCATCCCGCGGCGAAGTCGTTCCTTATTTCCGAAGCGTTGCGCGGCGAAGGTGCGATTCTGCGCCTGCCCGACGGCACCCCATTCATGAAGCGCTATCATCCGGACGCCGAGTTGGCGCCGCGCGACGTGGTGGCGCGGGCAATCGATTCCGAAATGAAGCGCCTCGGGCTCGACTGTGTTTATCTCGACATCAGCCATCATAAACCGGCTTACATCCGCGAACGCTTTCCAAATATCTACAAGCGTTGCTTGTCGTACGGTTTCGATCTCACTACGGGTCCGATTCCGATCGTGCCGGCGGCGCATTATATGTGCGGAGGGGTGGTGACCGACTTGATGGCGCGAACCGCGATCCCGCGGCTTTACGCGGCCGGTGAGGTCGCAATGACAGGCCTGCACGGCGCCAACCGGCTGGCGTCCAATTCCTTGCTCGAAGCCGCCGTCATGGGACGGCGCGCGTTCAAGGCCGCGCGCGAACAGTTGACCCACGATGAGGGCCTGGCACCTGCGTTCCCGGAATGGGATCCCGGCGACGCGATCCGGAGCGAGCAGCGGGTGCTGATCACGCATAGCTGGGAGGAGATTCGCCGGCTGATGTGGAACTACGTCGGCATTGTGCGCAGCGATCGGCGACTCGAGCGCGCACTGCGGCGCATCCTGATGCTCAAGGAAGAGATCCACAGTTACTATTGGGATCACCTCATCGATTCCGATTTGATCGAATTGCGCAATCTAGTCACGGTGGCGGAACTGGTGGTGCGCTGCGCGATGGCGCGCAAGGAATCGCGCGGGCTCAACTATAACCTCGACCATCCCTATCTCGATGAGAAACACGGCCCCCGTGACAGCGTCGTCAGCCGGGGCGATGCGATGCCGATCGAGGCCTCGGCCCGCCCCGCATAGAAAAATCGCGCCTGACCTTCGACAAACTAGGAGTTTCCGCGCCTTCTGAGATCCGCTTCAGCCGGGAGCAGGCAATCGATCCCCCTACTCTCCCGTCCCCCTTTGACTTCGCACGCGCGCTGATCGTCTCCAGGTACCGCGTGAAACCTTTGCGGATTTAAGCCGTCGATCAACTGTGTCGCAAACAATGCTGGCGGACCGACGCCATGGATTTCGAGGAGTAAATTTTATGACGAAGTTATCACCATTTATCGTTACCGTTACCGGCGCCGCGGTTCTCGGCCTCGCCGTCTCCGCGCATGCTTTCGGCGCTCACGGCCAACACCATCACGGTTCGCCGGCCCTGGCGGCGTGCATGGCCGTCACTCCGCAATCAGCGAAAAGCACTCTATGGTCAACGCTCAAAGGCTCTTCACTGCACACCGATATGCAAGCCGTAGAGACGGCGAAGAACAATCTCGCGCAGCAAATCCTCGCAAAGAATACCTCTTTGACGCAGTATGAGACCGCGTTGTCACAAGCTCAGCTGAAGGCGATCCAGGACGAGGATGCGGTCGCGCAAAATGTGTGCGGGCAACTTTCGTCCACCCAGCTGGCCGCGGCTTCGACGCTGTATTCCAACCTGCAAAACAATCGCCAGACCGTCCGCGGCTACTTCGAGGCCGCCCATCAGGCTTCTGGCGACGCTGGCAGCCAAAGCTCCGACGAGGCTGCCCCTCCACCGGCAGACGAGTAAGTACCTTCTCGTGATAGCCGGGCCTCGTAGCGCCTGGGGGATCATCGACTCGCCGCATACTGAGGGCGCGCCACCCACCTGCGCCGTGGCTGGCGCGCTCGTCAGCGATCGACTGGCGGCTGCTGAAATCTTCCCTTCGACCTGCTACCCGGTGCGGGATGCGGTATGATCGCCGGGCAGATGATAGCCTCGCGCATCCCGCCCGCTGTTCCACCATGCTGCTGAAAGCGATTCGGTTGAAGTTCCCGGCGCGGCAAAGCCTCTTCGGTATTCTGATGCTCGCGACGGCATGCGCGTCGCAAGCGCAAGCCCCGCGCACCGCCAATCCCAACCGCTACATTTATGTCACCGGTGAAACGCTGTCCGAGCAGTGCTACCGCGATCTTGGCCCGATCAATGTGACGGAGCCATTCGCACAAGCGACCGTTGAAGCCGGCGATTCGACGATGGCGGACCGGCTGCGCGCCCTCGCTTTGCAGAAATATCCAAATGACGCCGACGCGGTGATCGGCGTAAACGTCAATGACAACGATGCAGGCACTGCCACCACCGTGAGCGGCGAAGTGGTGCAGGTCGAAGATCGTACGACAGCAGCATGCGTGGTGCGCGATATGCCGCCAGTGGTCGATGGAATCGCGCAGTCAGCGGCCGGAGGGATGCTCGGCACGCTTGCGGGAGGATTGGTAACCGGATCGCCCCAGACCGCGGCGACGGGCGGCTACCTGGGTGCGGCGACGGCGGGATCGATCGCGCTGATCAAAAACCGTGAGCAGGCGCAGGAGCGGACTGAGAATACACAGGACGCGCTGGCCCAGCAGCAGCAGACGATCGTGTCGCTACAGAACGAGCGCGCTCAGCTCAACGAATGCAAGGAAGAGGAAACACCGCTTGCGCAATGCGGCAGTGTTCAAGCGACTGCCACTCACGCCGCGCCTGACACCTCGGATGAGCCGGACTGGAATTCAAGCCAGTTCGATCTCGAGAAGCAGATCGAGATCCAGCAGGACTACATCGCGAAGCTGCAGGCGCAGATCGGTGACCTGAAACACGAGATGCAAAACCCCTAGCGTCGCGTGTCGGAAATGCGTCAAGGAAAAACGGCCGCCGCCAACGCCGCCACGCGATCAACCAACGAGGAATCAAGGTTTGCCTGGCGGAAGCAAGGATTGCGGCGGTAACGCAGTGTGCGGAGTGGCGCGAATGTCCTCCGTCGAGCCGAGCAGATAGAGCGAGGGCGGATTGCTGCCGAGCGCGCTCGAAGGTAGCACCAGAATCAACGCATCGCGGACGGGTGCGGAGAAGCGGACCAGTTCGTTGGGACGCGAGACCACAAATACGTTCGCGCCCGGCGCGGGTCCCGATCGCGCCATCGGCCGGGACACTATGGGCACGCCTTCGCCGTAATACCAGGCGAATTCGGGATCCATAAACGCCAGATAAAGCGGCGCTTGACCGACATGCGCCTTAACTTCATCCGCGAATGGCCGCAGGCTGCGCGTCGATGTTTCCTGCGGTTTGAGAATCCCCGTCCACAACGTGCTTCCTGCGAGGCAAAGAACTGCGATGCCAGTGCCGGTCCGCAGAGGACTGCGGCGCAGGAGGGCGGAAACAACTACGATAGCGCCGATAACAACGGCGGTTACGAACGCCACGAAGGATGGTGGCAGATGCGCCATGCCGGCGATGAAAATCGCTGCGAATGACGCATCGCTCGACTGGAGGCGCGCACCGATTTCGTCAGCGCCGCCACCCATTCGCGCATAGACGATGCTTGCGGCAACCCCCAGGATCATCACGGCGGCAATGACGGCGGCGGCAAGATCACGAACAATCGGAACGGATGAAAAATGGCCCATCCGAGAAGACCAATCGTCCGAAGCAGAATCCATGGCCGGCGAGTCAAGCGCTCGGGAGAAGAGTGCAGCGAAGAGAATGGCGAGCGGTGGAATCGCCGGCAGGATGTAGTCGTCGCGCTTTGCGCTCGAGGCGGAAAAAAGCAGGATAACCGCCACCACCATCGCGAGCTGGTAGCGCATCGCGGGCCTGGCCAACGGCGAAAAAGCGGAGACTGCGAAAGCCAGAATTAGCGCCGGCAGGAGCAAGCTGAGCGGCATCGTGCCGCCCAGCAGCCGTAGCACGATATAATAGATCGGCCGGGCAGCCTCGCCCGTACCCCCCATTTTCGCTGGAAGGAAGTGGCCGAAATTCTCGTCAACGAAGACCCCGCCCCAGGCGTCGGAGCGGCCGGCGATGAAGGCCGGAACGTACCATGCGGCGGCAATCGACAGTGCGATCAGGAGCAGCAGCCACGGCCAGCCGCGGGCCGCGAGACGTAGCGGGTTGACGCGGCCCGCCGCGAGATAGAGCGCGGTCGCAAGAGCAATCAGAACCACGATCACCGGGCCCTTGACGAGGATGCCGAGGCCAAGAATGAGGCCAGCGCCAACCGCACGCGCCGAAGAGTTTGCGCCATCGAGCAGTGGACGAACTAGGCGCCACGCCGCCATCAGGAAGAACGTCATGAGCATGTCGGTGAGGGCGATGGTGGCGCGCGCGGCGAAGCCATACATGCCGAGCAGGAAGAAGAAAGCGAGCCATCCGATAGGCGCGCCAAGGTCGGCGGCAGCCCAGTCCATTATCAGAGTTGCGACGGCGGCTCCGGCAATCAAGGAGGGCATCCGCGCTCGCGCCTCGTCAACGCTGCCCCCGCAGAGTTTCACGCCGATCGCGCCGAGCCAGTAAAAGAGCGGCGGCTTGCGCTCCACCAGACCGTAGTAATCATGAGGCAAGAGCCAGTTGCCATGATGCGCGATATCGACAACCCATTGCGCCGACTGCGATTCCGCATCCTTGTCGAAAGGCGCGGCGACACCCAGGCTGAGGATTGTGATCGCGATCGCAAAGGCCATGGCGATTGATGTGAGTCTCGCAAATCCACCTCGCATCGCAGGTCGCGAGGCAACGCCTGCTGCGCGGTTGGAAACGAAAATTCCAGCGCTGCCTGATAGCGACATCAATGAGGCTGCAGCTTCCTAACTGCGCGCGTGCTCCGCTTGCCCGCTGCTCCTGACGATCGGCTGAACGACCCGATGGAAAACGCCGCCGGGGAGACCGAACCAGGCTACCTCCATTACTTCGGCGCTGTGCGCGTACCCAATTTCGCCGCGAGCATTGATGACGATAATGCCGGCCTGGGCACCGGTGGTTTTGGCCAATATGGCGATCGCGCGCTCGGCCGCGGCCTGCGCGTGTTCCCGTCCGCCGACACGAGCGAGTGAGACGACCGCCTCGCGACAGAGGACGACGCGCATGATCGCTTCGCCCTCGCCGGTGGCCGATGCGCCGCCCCGTCCGTCGGCGAACAATCCGGCGCCGACGATAGCGGAATCTCCGATCCGGCCGGGCAGCTTGCCGGAGACGCCACCGGTCGAAGTCGCGGCGGCGATATCGCCGCGCGAATCGAGGGCGACGGCGCCGACGGTGCCGTGGGCGTCGGCATCCGCATCCGTGGCGAGGCGCTGGGACGGCGAAAGCCGTCCCAGCGCCTCGCGCGCCGCGCGCC
>Ga0302326_10002212_pt1 | contig 47661 bp, 61 predicted proteins | sample Palsa_T0_3_FD_202264 | JGI IMG/M metagenome (GOLD analysis project Ga0302326, IMG submission 202264) | Peat permafrost microbial communities from Stordalen Mire near Abisko, Sweden - Palsa_T0_3 | ecosystem: Environmental > Terrestrial > Soil > Palsa > Peat permafrost | place: Sweden: Abisko... | reverse complement strand
AAGTCTCGTAAGCGGGGCGTCGGTAGCTTCAAGTTCAGCGAGGGGATCAAGGTCTCGGAGCGTCTCGTTCAGCTCCCAAGGCTAGGGAAGATCAAGCTCAAGCAACGCGGGTACCTCCCGACCTCGGGGGTGAAGATCCTCTCAGCTTCGGTCTCCGAGAAGGCGGGACGTTGGTACGTCTCGATCCAGGTGGAGCAAGAGCTACCGGATCCCGCTCCGAAGCTGGCGATCCTCGGAGTCGACGTTGGGATCAAGAGCTTGGCGGTCACCAGCGAAGGCGAGGTCTTCGCCAACCCAAAAGCTCTCCAGGCGGCTCAAAAGCTTCTCCGAGCGAGACAACAAGCGGTCGCGAGGAAACAGAAGGGGTCCAACAACAGGAGGAAAGCGACCCAGAAGGTCGCGAGGTTGCACGCTAGGATCTCCAATATCCGGAGGGATTCGATCCACAAGATGACGACTGCGATCACCAAGCAGGCGTCAGTAATCGTGATCGAAGACCTCAACGTCGCCGGGATGTTGAGAAACCACTGTCTTGCCCGGTCTCTGTCGGACGCCTCCCTCGGGGAGATCCACCGACAGCTCACCTACAAGAGTCAGTGGCGTGGGGTCGAGCTAAGGACCGCGGACCGCTTCTACCCAAGCAGCAAGAGGTGTTCTGGGTGTGGGGCGGTGAAGACCTCGCTCTCGTTGAGCGAGAGGGTCTACCGATGCGAGCGTTGTGGTCTCGTGATCGATCGAGACCTGAACGCTGCCCTCAACTTGAAAGATTTGGCCGGGAGTTCCCCGGTGCAAGCCTGTCGCCCTGGAGGCTCTGGTGCTGCTCTTACGAGCGGTACGAAACCTCTGGTTGGGCAGGAACCGAACCGGGAGGCTTCCTCGTGAAGCAAACCGGCCCCGGAGAACGTAAGGGGTAGCGCGTGGCGCCCTCGTTGCTGTACGTGAGGTACAACTTCTCCGTCGAGGTCGCGGGGACGAAGTTCTGCCCGACCCGGGTGCAAAGCGACCGACAGTGTGACGGCGTCATCTGGGTCTGGTCGGAGCACGAGCCGGGCCGCCCGACGCTGTGGGAACGGTTCGACGCGGTACCCCAACGCGCGTCGGTTACGCTGTACTGCTACGATAAGCCCGGTCGGACCGTGTCGTTCACGTACCGGACGGTGTCGTGGTACCCGTTCAGCCTCTATTCACGGGCTGAGCACGAAGGCGCCAGTGCGGCCGAAGAGTTCGTGCGGCTCGACGGCGTCGAGTACGAGACCACGGGCTTCGCGGCCGCGCGTATGTTGGCCGAGGCTGAGCTGACGAAGAAGGTGGACAAATGACGGTGACGGCGTGGATCGTGTGGTGTCCGGAGCTGGGCGGCGGCCGCGACGGTGCAGGGACAATCCGAGCCGTCAGCGCTGAGGCCGCGGCCCGACAGTGGGGCCAGAACTACGACCAACGCGGCGACTACGACCTCGCGCGCGGCGCGACCTACGTGGTGATGGTCGCGGAGGACCGCGAGGGATCGCCGGAGCAGCGCTTCGAGGTCCGCGCCGAACCGAGCGTGGACTACTTCGCCCAAGAACTCGCCGCGGAGGACGTCCGATGACGGCGGACCCGAAGCGCAACCCGGGCTGGAAGCGTCCGCCCGGTTGGGTGTACGAGGAGGATTGGGGCTCTCCGGCGTGGATCGAAAGGATGCGGATCGCGAACGAGGAGCGGCAGCGGAGGTTGCTCCGGTACGGGTTCCACGACTGCCCGGCGTGTGGCGTTCAGCACGGCCCAGGCATGACCCTCACGTGCCGCGTGTGCGGCCACAAGGCTGTCGATCCCGACGCCGGGGCGAGCGCGTGACGCGTCGACTGGCCCAAGGGCTGACTGACGCCGCGCCGCGAGCCTGGCGACCGGCGGAGCTGTACCAACTGTACTGCCGCGGGTTCCAGGACGGTGCCGGGAGGCGCGCGATGAGGGTGGAGCGCGGCGCCGACACCGAGGCGTACCAACGCGGCTACCGCGACGGGCAGGTCGCGGGCCGCAAGGCGGCGACCGCGTACGCTGCCGAGGTCGGGTACGAGCCGACGGTCCTGAGGACCCAGGGTGAGCCGTCGGGCTCGGGGTAAGGGAGCTGACATGGGAACCGGCGTCCGGAGGCTTGTCCGGGCTAGACAACGAAAAGGAAACGACATGAACATCGACGATTTGACGGTGAAGCAGTTGCGCGAGATTCAGGCGATGATGCCGGTGCTGAAGGCTGCGTCGGCGGAGAAGGCGCCTCCGTTTCCGTTCGGCCCTGGGGACGCAGTACTCATCCGCACCGTGACGATGATCGACATTGGACGGGTGAAGGCGGTTGGCCGTGACTGGATCTCGCTGGAGGACGGCGGGTGGGTGGCCGACACGGGTCGCTTCTCGGAGATGCTGACAAGCGGTAAGCTCAACGAGTTCGAGCGGGCTCCGAGTTGGTTCGTCGTCGGGCGTGGAGCTATCTGCGACGCATTCCCGTGGCTGCATGAATTGCCCAAGGTGACGAAGTGAACGCGGCGGTCATGCGAGCAGGCTTCGAGTCGTCGAGGTCGCGGTCGGGGTCGTGGTCGGGGTCGCGGTCGAGGTCGCGGTCGGGGTCGTGGTCGGGGTCGAGGTCGGGGTCGCGGTTGCGGTCGGGGTCGCGGTCGCGGTCGTGGTCGTGGTCGTGGTCGTGGTCGTGGTCGGGGTCGGGGTCGCGGTCGGGGTCGGGGTTGTGGTCGCGGTCGCGGTCGTGGTCGTGACGCCCACCATTCTATGGGTCGTTGGTGCGCCGGGGTGCGGCAAGACGACGTTGGTTCGGGCGCTGCTCGATTGGCTCGACTCCGGTCAACTTCGCTATGGCACGCCCAAGCCCAAGTGGACCGTCGTGCCGGGCGCTATGGTCGCGGCGGGACACTACACGGGCGGAACGTTCGACGGCGCCGACACGGTCCCGTACAACGGCGTCGAGGCCTCGCTGGACTCATGGGCCGCGGACCCGGCGCTCCACGGCTGCCCGTTGACCGTCTTCGACGGTGACCGGTTTAGCCTCGAGAAGGTCGCGCGGTTCTTCGACCGCAGCTCCGTAGCGGGCCAATGTCGACCGGGCCCCGGGGCCACGCTCGCGGTCGCGCACCTGGTCGCGCCTGAGCCGTTGTTGGCGGAGAGGCGCGCCGCCCGGGGCTCGAACCAGAACCCCAACTGGATGCTGGGCCGCGCGACGAAGTCCCGCCGGTTTGCGGAGGCTTGGGGCACTGGGCCGAATCTTGGGCACCAGTTCGACGCCTCCCAGCCGGTTCAGGACCTGCTGTCGGAGCTGATCGGGTTCCTCGACACGGCCCAGCCCAACCCAACCACATGACCGACGATGAGGTCGCGGAGCTTATCGAAAGCTCCCCCGGAGGGGTTGCGCCCATGACGGCGGAGAACCCCCTGGGCTACATCGGCGATCACGTTGTGAAACCTAGCCGCTAGGTTATCGCGACCTCATGAGCCCGACAGATCCAAAGATTCTCTCGCAGATCCAAGCACTTATCGCGCGGGCATCACACAACACAACGCCCGAGGAAGAGGCGCGAACGTGTGCCGTGGAGGCGGTACGGCGCATGGTTCGGCATTCCGTGACGCCCAACGAACTGATGGCTTGCTTGGCGGAGAGCGCGCGGGAGCACATGAGGGCGCTAGGTCGACGGGGCGGCGAGGCTCGGGCCCGGAACCTGTCCGCGGCGGAGCTGAGCGCGATCGGTCGGAAGGGCGGTCGCCCCCGAGGTCGTTAGCGATCGTGGTACGGTGCGCGAGATGGACGCCAGCGAAGCCCAGACCAAGATCGCCGCCGCGTTGGCACAGGCCAAGGAGGCGTTGAGCGCGGCGGACCCGGCGGCCCGCGCGGTGGTCGAGAAGGCCCTGAGCGACACCGTGTGGGCCGCGGTCACGCAGGCGTTCCAAACGGTCGCGAAGGCCCAGCAGGCACCCGCCGAGGCTAAACCGGACGACGGGCCCGGCGTAGCCGAGAACGCGCGGGGGGCTGCTGCGTGGGCGCTCGTCGGGGCTCGCTTCGAGAAGACCGCGGCGCACAACACGGCGTCCAGGTCGGTCCACGAGGCGGCGCCCCCGGAGGCGTCCGGTGACCGGTTGTTCAAGGCGCTGGCGCGCGCTCGCGGTGTACTTGGCGCACCCGTACCGAACGCACCCCCGCTTGACCCCGAGGTTACCAAGGCCGCGTTGCGCGCCGCGTGGGCCCCGGTGCAGCTGAGCTTCGCGGTCGAGAAGGCGGGCGACTTCGACGAATCTACGGTCATCCGCGACGAGCACGGCAAGTTCATCGCCGGGGCCAAGAAGGCCGCGCAGAACGCCGAAGCGCTGGGCAAGGTCGTCGCCGGCAAGGTCATCACGGCCGCGGCCCACGAGGCGCTGCTGAAGAAGATCGACGCCACGCTCAAGACGCTGCCCCCGGAGCAGCACGCCAAGGCGCTCAAGAAGCTCGAGATGACCGCGGCCGCGGCCCAGCGGGCCAAGGACTTTCACGCCCGGGCGGGCAAGAACTACCTGGTCAAGGGCGCGGGCGACATCAAGCCGGAACACGCGGCCCATGAGGTCGCGATGGTCGCGGCGATCAACGCCAGCCGCGACGCCAACAGACTGTCCGCCAAGGCGGAGTTGGAGAAGACCCCGGAGGTCTACCGGGCCGCCGCCGACGCGCACGAGACCGCGCGCGAGGCGCTGGTCAACGCGATCAAGACCGAGTCCGCCACGAACGGCAAGCACGGGCTCGCGGGCGTCGACGCCTTGGTGAACGCCGCCAACGCGCACAACGAGGCCAACGGGGCCGCCATCAAGGCGGCGCTCCGGGCCGAGGCCGATGCGGCGAAGGTCGCAGCCCCGGCGCCGCCCGATCCCGTGGTGTCGCCCCCGGAGCCCCCGAACCCGTTGGGGGACCCGAAGGCACTGTGCGCCTGGGGGGACAAGGGCGTCTCCGCGGATGGCATCGCTCTCGGACCGCCAGCGCCGACGACGCTGAACGGCGTGCCGTTGAACTCCGAGGCGGGGGGCTTCTGGAAGCACACCCAGGACGTTGAGGTCGGCGAGGGACCGATGCCGACCGGGTCGCACATCTCGACCGGCTGCATCGTCATGGAGCCTGACGGGCGCATGTGGATCTACGAGCCCAAGGGCCACTTCGGTGGTGCGCAGAACACATGGCCCAAGGGCAAGATGGACGCAGGCGAGAGCCTGACGCCGCAGCAGAACGCGCTCAAGGAGGTCCACGAGGAGAGCGGGCTGAAGGTGCGGATCGTCGGCCTCATGGGCGACTACAAGGGCAGCGTCAGCACGACCCGCTACTACATCGCCCAGCGGGTCGGCGGTGACCCTCGGGACGGCCTGAAGGCGCCGCCCGGCGGCATGGCCGAGACCCAAGCGGTCAAGCTCACGACGCTGAAGGACGCCGCGGGGCTTCTCAACATGGACCGCGACAAGAAGATCCTCGCGGAGCTGGGGCCCAAGCTGGCGAAGCAGCCCGATCTGCTCAGCCGGGACTACGCCCCGCCCGTCAAGAGCGTCGGCACGACCGTCCTGGGTACCAAGACCGGCGGCGCCGCCGGGAGCAACGCCCTGGGCAAGAGCGGCTTCTGGCTCGGGACCGACGGCGTCCAGCGCTACATCAAGGAGTATGCGAACCCGTCGCAGGCCCACGTCGAGCACCTCGCCAACCAGCTTTATAACGACCTGGGCGTGAAGGCGCCGGAGAGCCAAGTCTTCCAGCACGAGGGCAAGACGCTGTACGCGTCGACGATCCTCCCGGGGGGCTTGCCGCTGGGGCTGTCGCCATCGAAGGGCGACGCGCGCGAGGTCGCCCAGGGGTTCGCCGCCGACGTCTTCTTGGCGAACCGGGACGTCATCGGGTATAGCGGCGACAACGTCCTCAAGCTCCCGGACGGCTCGATCGCGCGCGTCGACAACGGCGGCGTGTTGCTGTTCAAGGCCCAGGGCGGTGACAAGCCCGGGAAGCTCGAGGTCGGAGAGCTGACGAGCAGCTTCGACAAGTCCGTCGCGCCCCAGTACGCGAAGGTGCTCGAGGCCGCGGGCGTCAAGAACGCGTTCGAGGCCCCGGGCTTCCGGCAACAGGTCGAGCGCATCACGAAGCTCGCGGCCGCGCCGGGCGGCTGGACCAAGTACGTCCAGGACCGCATCCCGGACCTCGCGCCCAAGGACCACGCCAAGGTGGTCGAGATGCTGGAGACCCGCGGGCGCCTCTTGAAGGAGGCGAGCGACGCGTACGAGGCGTCGAAGCCCAAGCCGGTCGCGCCGCCCGAGAAGGTCTTGAGCCTGAAGAACGCGATCGACGGCGGTGCCCACGACAAGGTTGCCGCGGCGCTCGCCGAGCTACCGGTCAGCTCCACGAAGCAAAACAAAGCCATCGCCGCGGTCAACAAGGGGGTCGGGCTCTCAAGCGCGACCCACGACGCGATCAAGAGCATCGTTAAGGAGTGGACCGCGCAGGGCCACTCCGACGGCGGTGCCCACGGACGTGTTTACGCCGCGTTCGCGGACGTGACCGAGAAGGGCGCGCCTCGGCAGCCGGTCTTGCCGAACACCAAGGCCACGATGGCGGCGGCGGTCGAGACGCGGGCGGCGCGGTGGAAGGCGATGCTGGAGCATGTGGGCGTGAAGGACGCCCAGGCCCCAACGCATTTCGACCTCACGCGGGGCATGCAGTACGAGCCCGAGACCGCCATCGAGATGGCCAAGGCTTGGAAGGACGACACCGTCAGCACCGTCACGATCAAGAAACACGCGGAGCTGGCGAGCTGGTCGATGGGAGAGAAGCACTCCAAGGACTTCTTCGCCGGCCATAATGGTGTGTTGCTCCGGTGGAAGTGCCCGATCGACCACACCGCCTTCGACCAGGTCCTGGACGACGGCACGTTCTCCTCAACCTACAAGCACGAGCGCGAGATGATCGCGGGGCCGGGACACAACAACGGCCTGGTGCTGCCCAAGGAGGACCACGATGTCCAGTACAAGGGTAAGACCTACGGGTACCAAGACCGCGAGAGCCTGTTCAAGGCGATGAAGGCAGGCGGCATCAACTTCGACTAACGGGGCCCGCGGGGGGTAAGGGACCGGCGGAGGCCTCAAGATGTACTACGCAGAGCTGACGATCCTGGGCTACACGGACGCGTCGCTCGCCAAGGCGGCGGGCGAGCTGTTCCACAAGGAGATCGAGCTGGACGAGGGCGCGGACGACCCGCTGACGCGCTCCCGGCGCGGACTCTGGTTCAAGCAGTACACGCAGCACGCGACGGGGCCCAAGACCATGGATGTCCCGGGCTTCGTGGGTGCGACCGTGCGTGAGCCCCCGCGCTTGTCGCCGCCGGAGCCGAAGCCGTACCCGCCCGAGGAGGACATCCCGGGCGCGATGGCGTGGATGGACACCGCGATGGACGACGGTTCCTACGTCAGCGAGCGCGACCTCATCGCGCTCCACGAGCGCAACGCCGAGCACTGGCAGGACTTCGAGCACGCGTTCGGCGAGCTGGTCCTGCGCCGCCGAGCGGCCGGGAAGTACGTCCCCTGATGAGTGCGAACCGCAGAACTATCGCCGCGACCGACAACCCCGCGGTACTCGGCGGAGCGCGCGCGAAAAACAATGGGCGGTACAACGGAAATGGCCGGCATTGGGAGACGCCGCCGGAGGTCTTCGACCCGCTTCACGCGGAGTTCGCCTTCACGCTCGACCCCTGCGCGACCACCCAGACGGCGAAGTGTCCGCGCTACTTCGACGAGGCGTCGGACGGGCTCTCGGCGAGTTGGTCGGGAGAGAGGGTCTTCATGAATCCGCCCTACGGGCGCGAGGTCTACGCCTGGACGAGGAAGGCTCGCAACGAGGCTGCGCGCGGCGCGCTCGTCGTCGGCCTGCTGCCTGCATCGACGGACCTGGCGTGGTGGCACGAGGACGTGATCGGTCACGCCGAGGTCCGGTACATCCGGGGCCGCGTTCGCTTCCTGACCGGGGGGCCGTACCGAGCCAGCGGGTTTTTCGCGAGCGTCGTCGTCGTCTGGCGGCCGTGTGGGAGGGAACCCAGATAGACGTCCCCTGAACTTAATTCTCTTCTAACACTTGCGCTCTGCCTAACTCGTCTTATAGTTCTAGACATGAGCAACGAGACGACGAACCTGGTGACCGAGACCTCGATCCACTGCTGCTTCCTTGGGGGCGAGGTCGTCACCGACGCCGCGGGCGCGACGAGCCTCGCGGGTCACACCGAGGTCGAGGTCGAGATGTCGGACGTTTTCGCCTTCCACGCCCAGTCGCCCGATACGCTGGTCGACGTCACGACCGCGGACGGGCGCAAGATCGTTGTCCGCCTCGGCGACCTCCATAGCTTCGCGCGCGACTAGCGCGGGTCCGTCGTTTCGCCCCAGCCGGTTGTGCTGCGCCGAGGCGCAGAAGGAAGCGAATAAGATCATGATCGACCCGGACACCACCGTCGATGGGATGCCCGCGCATAGCGCGTGCATCGCGAAGAGCAACGAATGCATGGCCTGCGGCATCGACCGCGGCGACTGCGGTGACCCTCGCTGCTACCTCAGCGAGCGGTACGCTGGCCCCCCTGGGGAGGGCCGGGTGCTTCGCACGGCGCTGCTCGCGGCGTGGCTCTCGCTGCCTCGTGAGGAGCGCGCGCGCCGGCTCGGGCAGCCGCTCACGGAGCGCATGGACGGCTGGGTCCGTCGGTTGTCCCACGACGACGGAGTGGAGGGCTCCGGCATGTGGGAACACGTGGGGACTACGAGAAAAGACAAGAGAGCGGCTCTCGCTGCTCTCACGGAGGTGACATCGTGACGAACCGCCAAGCGCTCGCGTGGGTCGCGTCCCACGACGCGGAGCCGCGCTCCGCAGCAGATCAGCGCCTCCGGGAGGAGGCCATCGGCGATTCCTGCGGAATCGTCATGAGAGGCGAGGACGCCGCCGTCCTGGCGGGAGATCCAAGTCAGGATCTCGTCGAGGCATCCCTCAACGAGATCCACGGAACGGGCCTGGTCCTCGCGTATCTAGACCCAGCCATTGATGTCTGGGTCTACGTCCCGGACGGGGCGGCGCCGCCCGGCGTCGAGCCGGAGGCCGTCTACGTCGTAGACGGCAAGGTGTTCTCGTGATCCGCGTCACGGAGAGCGAGGCCGCGCGCGGCAAGGCGGACCGTAGACATTGCGTGCGGCACCCCCGCCGCAAGGCCGTCACGCGCGGATTCGTGCTCGTCGATGGCACGCGCGAGACGGCCTCCGAGGCGCCGGAGGTGGGCCTGTGCCGCGAGTGCGACGGGGACAGCGACCGCGAGGATCGGTACGCGGGGTACGCCTGACATGGCCGCGCCTCTCACCGCGGATGGCGTTCACGCTGGGGTGGCTCGCGCGGCTGATTGGGAGGCACCAGGGGCTACGTGAAAGGTTGAGCATCGTCGTGTGGATTTTTTTGCCCATTGGTGTCTTCTCTGTCGTCTCCAAGCAGCCCGCGGCGGCGGATGAGCTGTTGGTCCGGTCCCGCGTCCGGGAGGACCTCCTGGCGTTGCGGCGCGCGGGGCTCGAAACCTCGAAGGTCCTGACGTCGGCCGTGACTGACTACCCGTTCCGGGTCGTCGTCAAGCGGGACGCGCTCGCGGCCTTCGTCGGGCGGTTCCTGCTCGAGGGGCTCAAGTACGACAACTTCAAGAACGCAGTCGCTTCGAAGCAAGGGCACGCACGAGCCGACGTTTACCACGACGTCTGGTCCGTGCTGTTCCAGGCGTTCTCCTGGGCGCGACCCTCGCAGACCCCGTCAAAGACGGCTCGCGATAGGTTCGCGGACGGCTCGTCAATGACTTACCCGAAACCCGTGCGCCCGGTGCAGCAGCGCCGCAAGGTCACGACCAACAAAGGAACCGTCTGATGAAACCGCTACAGCTAGGTCTCTTCTTCGTTTTGCTCGCGTGCGCAGGTTGCGACTTCGGCGGTATCACGGTTGGGCAGCGCAACCCCGCACCGCACACAACCGGCCCGAGTCCCGAGGCCCGGGCGCAGGCCCGGGAGGCCAACTTCCAGCGGATGCGTGACGAACAGGCCGCGCGCAACCAGCAGGCCCTCGCGATGGCGGCCAAGGGCGTGGCGGACGGGCAGCAGGCGATGCAGTGCCTGAAGGCCCGAAAGGCGCTTGAGGCCAAGCTGGCGTCGGTCGAGATCGTCACGCGCATCGACCCGTTCTTCGGCGACATCGAGTCGCGCGAGCGGGATCTAGCGGACGCGCGTGAGCGGTTCACCCTGGCGAGGAGCGCGTTCAAGGACACGTGCGACGAGGCCCCGCCGGACGACGTGAAGCTCTCGATGGCGCTCAACGCTTACGAGAAGCTCCTGGTGGAGGAGCGGGCGTGCCGACCCGACCGGGCTTGCATGGTCCGAAGGACGGCCGAGCATATCGCGAACGACGCGCGTGCGACTTGCGACGCCCTCGCGAACCTCCGGTATCAGCAGGCCCGGCTCGCGCACATCCGGGCGAACGGCGCGCGCTTCGGCGTCGTCAACCTCTACGAGGTCAAGGAAGCGGGCGACGACATCGTCGCGGCCGAGGCGCGTGTCCGAGACGCCCGAGCGGGCTTCGCCGTGCAGTGGCCGGGGAAGTTGTTCTCGCCCGCGCTCTGCTCCAAGTAGCCGCCCCCGTGTGGGTCGTCCGATACAGAGCGGGTGAACTAGGTCGTCCGGAACAGAAGCCAGGGTACTACTACTACCTACGCAACAGCGATCTCACGGCCGCGCGTTCGTTCACGCCGTTGGTTGAGTTCGCCTGGGTATTCAATACAGAGGCGGAAGCCAGGGCGGCGGTACCGGGGCGGCTCTGGTGCTGCGCGTAAGCGTGGTACGAAACCTCTGGTTGGGCAGGAACCGAACCGGGTATCAGCTTGCTGAACCCCCCGGAGAACGTTGCAAGTTTGAGACGTCTCTGAGACAGTGCGGGCATGAGCGTCGAGCAAGAGCCCGCGGTGGAGAAGAAGGCCCGGGTCGTGGGCGAGGTCGTGATGCGACCCCTCAAGAGCGTCAAGCCCAACGGGTACAATCCGAACGTCATGACGCCCGCCCAGGCCGAGAGCCTGAAGCACGGCCTGCTCGAGGACGGCTGGCTCGCGTCCCAGGCGCTGCTTGTCTGGGGGACGGACGAGACCGGGGCGAAGCGTGACCTGATTGTAGACGGGGAGCACCGTTGGGCTGCCGCGACCGAGTTGGGGCTGAAGTCCGGTCCGATGGTCTTCCTGAACGGCTTGACCGAGGCCGAGGCCAAGAAGCTCACGGTCAAGATGAACCAGAAGCGTGGCCAGTGGGACCCGACGAAGCTGGAGGACTTGCTGCGCGGCCTTGACCAAGGGGGCGAGGCCCTGAGCGCGATCGACCTCGGCTTCGGTGAGGAGGAGCTGATGAAGATGCTGGCGGTCGCGCCCATGGAGGTGTCGACCGTCGGTGACGGTGAAAACCCTGCGCTGGGCGAGCAAGACGAGCCGAGGCAGAACCTCCACCAGGGTAGCGACACGCCTGACGCGGGGGTGGCGCAGACTCGCATGGTGCAGCTCTACCTGGATTCGACGACGCAGCCGAAGTTCTTGGCGGAATGCCAGCGGCTCAACGCCGCCTGGGGTACGCCGAACGTCACGGAGGCCGTGTTGGCCGCGGTTGCGCAGGCTGTCGCGGGGCTCCCCGGGGAAGCGTGATCGTACAGCTCAGAGGGCAGCGGCCCGCAGCAGAGGTTGAGGCCATGCTGGGGCGCCGGATGCTGCCCCAGGACATCGTCCTGAAGGCCGAGGGCGACTGCACGGTCTACAAGCCGTCAGGCGAGCGCCTGTTGACGCTCCGGCGCGCCGCCGTGAACCGCGAGGCCGCGGACGCCGCTTACCCGTTCCTTCACTGGCTTCGCAACCGCAAGACCAACAACCGTGGGCACTTCGGCGCCTCTGGTCGCAACAAGCGTGTCTTGGCGTCGGGCCAGCTTTCTCGCACGAACATTGGTGGTCAACCTGTAGCGTCGGCCGTCGTAGGCTCGTCGGACCGCTACGCGCGCATCCCGTACTGTCGGGCCTGCGCGGCCTCGATGGAGCGGCCGGAAGAGTGGGCCGCGTGCTTTCCATACGTCCAGCAGGTCGCGCGGGTGTTCGAGTCGGTCGCGCCGGACCGGTACGCGGCTCAAATGGTGGCGGCCGCCAAGACGCACCCGGCGTACGTGGTCCCCGGCACGCCCTTCACGACCCTCACGGTCAACAACACCTTCGCTGGCGGTTGCCATCGCGACGCAGGCGACCTACCCGAGGGGTTCGGCATCATCAGCGTCTTGCGTCAGGGTAGCTATCGCGGGGGCGAATTGGTATTCCCGCGCTTCGGCGTCGCGGTGGATCTCCAGGACCGTGACGTCATCGCGTTCGACCCGCACGAGGTCCACGGCAACACGCCCATACACGGCGCCGTCGGCCCCGCGGGCGACCCAGACCACGGGGGCCACGAGCGGATTTCGGTAGTTTTCTACTTCCGCACTGGCATGCTCGATTGCCTGAGCCCTGCGGAGGAGCGGGAGCGCGCGAAGAACCTCCGTGGGGCCCTCGGCGGGCCGCTCGAAGAGGACGAGGAGGACGAGCCCCAGGTTGTTGAGCCAGAGGAGTCTGACGCGTGACGGTTGTTCGTGGGCTCGAGCCCACCGACACCGAGTGGCTCAAGCGTGTCTGGACCTCGGTCGAGGCGGACATCGGGTCCTGGTTCGTCGTGGGGGCGCGCGCCTGGTACGTTTATCAGAAAGCGCGCACGTCGACGCCCCACAAGGTCGCACGCGAGCACTGGGTGGGTGTCGAGGGTGCGGCGTTCGCCCATTACAGAGTCCGGGCGCGCGACGGCGTCGCGGTCCTGGGCGAGATTGGAGTCCTGCCCGCGGCGCGGCGTCAAGGGTTCGCGCGTGCCTTGGTGGGTTCTATGCCTCGACCTCTTGAACTCAAGACCGACGCCACCAACCTAGCGAGCAACGCGTTCTACGTCAGCCTCGGGGGCGTCTTGATGGGGCGCGCGCGAGCCAAGAGCGATCAGCGCCGAGCCCTGTGCTGCTACCTGTTCCCATGACGCTGCACGGGCGCGACTCGTTCCGAGACTTTTGCCGGTTCTCCCGCGGGCAGGTCGAGTCGGGTGACCTGGACCCGACGTACCCCGTGTTGGCGCGCGTCTACCAGCATCTTCCGGAGTCCGACCGCCTTTGGCGGACGCTCCTGTACTTGGCCTGGTACTCGCTCGGAAGCGCCGCAAAAGTCGGGCTCGTGTACCCCGTTCCGGAGCCCATAGATCCTGCGCGGCTTCCGGTGTTGCCCACCGGCATCGAGCGTCGAGGCGTCCGGGGCGACGCTGGCCGAGCCAAAGCCGCGGCGTTCCTCAACGGGGTACTCGAAGCCGTGGGCACCGCGACGCTCGACGGTTGGGTCTCGGGTCTCGCCCGGGGCGGCTCGCCGGAAGAGGGCTGGGTGAAGGTCCGGACGGCGCTGGAGGCGGTACCGAACGCGGGACCTTGGGCGAGCTACAAGTGGGCCGACTTGTTGAAGTCGGTTCACGGGCTGCCCATCACGGCGCCCGACATCGGCTCAAAGTTGGGCGAGACCGCGGGGCCGATCCCCGGGATGGTGCGGCTCACGGGCATGACCTGGCAGGAGTGCTGCGACCCGCAGCGCCAGCACGACTTGCTCAAGCGCGCCCAAGACGGCGGCGCGGGGCTCAACGCGCTCGATCAGCTTGAGACCGCGTTGTGCGATTACAACAGCCTGTGCCGCGGGAATTACTACCTGGGCAAGGACATCGACGAACAGCAAGAGACGCTGGTACGCGACAACCTGGGCCCCGTATGGTGGGCTGCGCGCGCCGCTTCGTTCCCCGCCCGTTACCGCGGCGAGGCGATGGGCTGGTCTGGCGTCCGGCCCGTGCTGAAGTCGGTCTATCGGGACACCGGAAGGCTGGTGGGGCTTTGAAGGACCTCGTCGTGGTGGGCGGCGGCTTCTGGGGGACCGCTATCGCGCGGGTCGCGGCCGACGCAGGCGCGTCTGTTACCTTGATCGACTCGGCGGAGCCCAGCGCGGCCTCACGAGCGGCGAGCGGCTATTACGCGCGCTCTTGGTACAAGGGCCTTTGGGCCGAGCGAGCGCGCGCAGCCGAGTCGCTCGGACGGCAACACGGGGCTGTTTTTGACTTCGACGGTGCCGATGTCGTCGGACGCAAGGCACGGTTGGACTGGGCGACGTTCTGGCCCGAGGACGTTTTGGCGCTCTACGCAGAGCGGGCTGCGGGGAAGGTCACGCGCGTCGAGCGCGGCCGCGTACACCTCCAGGGGGGCGACGTTGTCGAGGGCGGGCTTGTTGTGCTCGCCGCGGGCGTCTGGACGGACCAGATTCTGAACGCAAGCGGGCTTGCCCTCGTGGGCGTCGAGGCGCTCGGCGGGCGCGGTCTCTTGTTCAAGGCGGAGCGAACGCCCGCACGGACGATGCTGGTCCCGGTGACGTCGTACTTTGCCTACGCGGCGCGTTCGTGGGGGTTGGGTGTCGTGCGGCTTGGCGAGACTTTGGAGCGCGATCCATCGCGCGCGCACGACTACACAGAGAAAATGCGCGTGCGGGCGTTGGGTCCGCTCCAAGAAGCTGTGGGCACGCTTGAGGATCGTGGTTCAATCTGGGGGATGCGCCCTGTCCTGCCCGAGCCCACCGTGCGAGAGGCGTCGCCCGGTATCGTGGTCGCGACCGGCGGGGGCCGCGTGGGCGGTGTGCTTGCTTGGTGGGCCGCCGCCGAGGTCCTGCGGAGGCTCCGTGGCTGACTGGCCCGAAGAACACGTGGTCGCGCGCGACAGCGCGGTCGGCCATCAGGTCCTGCGCAATCTTGCGGTCCGGGCCCGGACGAACGCGGTCGCGTTCAACCAGTTCGTCTTGCGCGACGAGTCGACGGGCAAGCGCATCACGAACGCGCCGCAGCACGTCGCGTGGCATGGTCTTCTCGATAAACATGAACGATTACTCATACTTGCGGCGATTGAGAGCGGGAAGCACCTCGCGGTCGACACGCCGGTCCCGACGCCGGGTGGTTGGCGGACCATGGGGGACCTCGCTGCGGGCGACGTCGTCTTCGGGCGCAACGGCCGCGCGTGTCGCGTGACGTGGGCGGGCCCCGTCGAGCTAGACCACGTCACCTACCGGCTCACGTTTGACGACGGGGCCTCGATCGTGGCGTCGGACGAGCACCGCTGGGTCGCACGCAACTTGGCGGATGTCGGCCGGCTCTCGTCGGAAAAGACCGGCCGGGTACAGCGACCTCGTCGCACTGATCCGAGTAAGCTGAAGCGGCCGCCGTCGCAGGCTTTCCTCGATGGCTTGGCCGCGAGCGCGGCACGTCGCAAAGCCGCGAGTCGAGCTGAACTCTCGGAGGACGGTTGGCGCGTCGTGACAACGCAGGAAATGATCGACGCGGGCTTGACGCGGCGGTCTGGGGCTAAACGCGCCGACGGGTCGCGGTACGACCTCTACAACTGGAGGCTCCCGCTGACGGCGCCGGTGGATGACCCGGCGCGCGCGGACCTGGTGCCGCCTTACGTGTTGGGGGTCGGGCTTGGGAACGGGTCCGTCGGCAAGGCTACGGTCACGTTCAACGGTGAGGACCGCGCGGTGGCCGACCGGTGTCACGAGCTTCTGGGGCTCCCGCCGGTGAGCGTTTGGCCGTACGACAAGAGGGGTTCGAACGCGGTAACGGTGACGATCGGCGGCGGGCGGCGCGGCGTTAGGGCGTTGGGTCTTCGGGACAAGCTTCGGCAGGTTGGCGTGCTCGAGGACAAGCACGTTCCGGCCGACTACCTCATCGGGTCCGTCGAGCAGCGGCGCGACTTGCTCGCGGGACTACTCGACACCGACGGGTCGGCGGCAGGCGCACGGGTAGAATTCTCGAGCACGACGCAGCGCTTGGCCGTCTCGGTGTTGGAGCTAGCGCGGTCTCTCGGGATCAAGGCGACCATCGCGACGGAGCGGGCGACGCTCAACGGGCAGGACATGGGGCCCAATTGGCGCGTGTGCTTCACGAGTCACGACCCCGTCTTTTGGTCTCCGCGGAAGCGAGCGATGCACGAGACCGGCGAGGTCTCGGCGCGGGGCGCGCGCGTGACGTATCGGTGCGTTGTAGCGATCGACCGGGTCGACACGGTGCCGATGCGCTGCATCGCGGTAGACCCGGAGGCCTCGCCGGACTGCACGTACGTTGCGGGCCGCGACTACATCGTCACGCACAACACCGTGCAGATGTCCGTGGGTCGGACGCTGTGGAACCTGGGGCGCAACCCCAACCGCCGCGTCGTCATCGTCACCAAGACGAGCCAGCTCGCCCAGAAGATCGTCCGGAGCATCGGGCAGTACATTCAGCAGTCCGACGAGCTACACGAGGTCTTCCCGAACCTCGTCCGGTCCAAGGACGTCCGGATGCCGTTCAACCTGCACCAGCTCACGGTCGAGCGGACCGTGTTCGCGAAGGACCCGAGCGTCCAGGCCACGGGCATCTTCGGCAACATCCACGGCGCCCGCATCGACGACCTGATCCTGGACGACGTGTTGGATTCGGAGAACACCCGGACCCAGACCCCGCGCGACCACCTATGGAACTGGGTGCAGGCGACCCTGATGGGCCGGCTCACGGGCTCGGCCCGCGTGGTTGTACTCAGTAACGCTTGGCACCCGGACGACCTCGTTCACCGGCTTTCCAAGAAGCCGGGTTTCGCGTTGTACCGGTTCCCGGTTTACGACGAGCAGGGCGTCGTCGCCTGGCCCGAGCGGTGGACCCCGAAGCGCATCGAGCAGAAGCGCATGGACATGGGGCCGTTCGAGTTCGCGCGGGCCCTGTTGTGCCAGGCGCGCGACGACGAGAGCTTGCGGTTCAAGCGCGAGTGGGTGGACGCTTGTTGCGCGCGCGGTGAGGGGTTGCGCCCGTGTCACTCGGCCGGGGACCTGTTCGATGAGCTGCTCGAGCGACACCCTGACTGGGCCGACCAGCAGCTTGCCGCTGAGTCGGCGCGGCTCCTCGGGGACCACGCCGAGGGTCCGCTGGACCGCATCGGGATCTACACGGGCGTGGACTTGGCGTTCTCCAAGAAGGCGGCGGCGGACCTATCATGCATCTTCACGATCGCGGTCATGCCCAACGGGGACCGGCGGGTGCTCGAGGTCGAGGCGGGCCGGTGGACCAGCCCCGACACGATCGCGAAGGTCGAGAGCGCGGCCGAGCGCTTCGGGTCGATCGTCATGGTCGAGTCCGTCGGGGCGCAGTTGGGCATGTTGGACATGCTAAGCCGACGCAGCGCCATCACGGTCGTGCCCTACCGGACCGGCTCGGGCGTCAACCCGTCACTCGAATTCGTCGTCGAGGCCGTGGCGGTCGAGATGATGAACAAGAAGTGGATCATCCCCACGGGTCACGACGGCAAGCAGCGCGACCGCGAGACCAGCGAGTGGCTGTCGAACCTGTTCAGCTACGACCCCGCGGCCCACACACCCGACCGCATCGCCGCGATGTGCTTCGCGCGCCAGTGCGCGATTCAACACGCGATCCAGGCGGGCTCCGTCGGAGCGCGCGTGATCTCGCCCGACTAACGAACGACTAGTCGCAGCGGAGCAAGACGCGACCCGCGGCCGTGAGGCGATCGAGGATGGGCTTGACGCCGTCCCAGCCGGGTACACGGGAGCTGCGGCGCGCGGGGCTCGAAACCTCGTTGGTCCAGTAGAGCTGCGAGTCGAGAAGCCAGGCACCCTGGAGCAGCAGGGTGTCGGCGGGGTCGCGCGTGACCAGCGCAAAGAACGACGTGTAGTGTCCGGCGTCGTTTAGATCGCGCAGGGGTTTGCGGAGACGGTTCGCCGCTCGGCGGACCGGTAGGTCCCGCGGCTCAAACACGATAAGGATCGGGTCGGCAGCGCTGCTGTTGACGATCGATGGCGTTGTCTGCGGAAACCGGCGGCACAGTTCGCTCAGCAGGGGTGCGGGGTCTGGGCGCAGATCAACATCGACGAAGTCTCCTTGGTCTAGCAGCGTGCGCCGCCGTCCCCGGTAGAACGGACCAATGAAGCTATTCTCCCACAAGACCTGGTAAGCCTTCGCGGGGTTCTTCGGCTGCGTCATATAAGGGCTCTTACCCGGGGCGGTTGCCGTTCCGCCGGGGCGTGCAGTACCTTGTCGTGTATGAGCCAGGCAGTCGTCGCCGCGATGGTGCAGTACCAGGCGGCCCTCACGGCAGAGGCCCAGGCGGGCCAAGCCGTTACGGTCGCGCAGCAGAACGTCGCGGCGTCGGCCGACCGGGTCGCGTTCGTAACCGCTCAGGCGGCGGCCCAAGCCGCGCAGCTCGTGAACGACCAGGCGCGCTACACCGCGGCCCAGACCGCGACCGCGGCGGCCCTGGCCAATCTCGCGGCGGTCTCGGGCGACGCCGCGGGCTAGCGGGGCGCGGTGGTGCCTGGTAGGCTGTGGCGATGAAGTCCGGGTCCCGTCTCGCGTTCGCTGCGGTGTTCATGATCGGCGTCGTGGATGCTGGCTGCTACGGCTTGGCCGCCCAAGACACCACGGGGCTCGACACGAGCCGCCGGCTCATCGACGCCGCGGTGTGTGACCTCGGCCAGGTACCGGGCGACGCCGGAGCACCCTGGGTTGCCCGGGCCCGCGCCGACCTGCGACCTGCCCGCGCCGAGGTTCAGGGCATCCTGCGACGCAACGGCGTCGACGGCGGCCAGGACCTACCCGCGCCGTGCACGCCCGGGGTCGCGCAAGGGCCTGTCGTGACGACAGTCGTCTTGCCGCAAGCCGGCGAGGATCGATCGAAGTGACCACCTTGACGCCGTTCGACGCGGAGCCGATGACGCCGGAGGAGGTCGAGCAGGGTGTGATCGCGTTCGCGGGCCTCACGGGGCAGTCCGCGGAGGACGTCCGGGTCTCGACGCTGGGCGAGGTTCAGCTTCAGCTCGAGGGGTGGAAGGAGGCCGCGGCGGGGCACGTTCCGACGGGGCTCGAGCGCTTCGAGGCGTGGCTCGCGCTCGCTGCCAAGATCCTCGGCCCGGTCGCGACCATCCTCGGCGCCGTTACGGGCGGCGTCGGCCTCGTGTCGGCCGCGAAAGCCGTCTGATGCACCAGCTCCCGAACCCCGCGCTATCGGCTTCCGTGAACGGCGACGGAAGCGTTGTCGTCGAGGCCCCGGACTACCTCTTGGAGGTCGCGCGCCAGGGAACACCGCCCAACCGACAACTAACGCTGACGCTCGCAGATGTCCAGATGCTGTTCTCGCTGCTGGGCGGCGGTGTCGTGCTAGCCCACGGCGACGCGACCGACCCGAAGTCGTGACGGGCTGGCCCGTGGTAGTCTAGGTCCGTGAGCGACATCAGCTACGACGGTTTCTGCTGCAAGTGCAACATGCGACCCTGCTACTGTAGTTCGTACGTCTGGGTGGGCGAGACCCGACCTGACCCGGTTGCGCTCTCGCGCGCGCTGGCCGAGGAGATGCTGAGACACGGGCCAAGCTGTCCGCGTCGCGCCGCATACACCGCGCTGTGCAACTGCACGGCGACGACGTTGGGAAACTTCCCGGTGTTTCCGTGATGGGGAACCCGAACGCGCCGGCTTCCTGGGGGCTCGCCGCGGCGGTCGCGGCCGGCGTCGCGGAGCCGATCTCGTGGGTGACGGTCCCGTACGAGCCCGACGGGGTCCTGTTGGTCGTGCCCACCGACGCCCTCAGGATGCCGTTCCCCCAGGCGGGCGGCCGGGTCATGCGGGTGCCGTGTAGCTACCGCGAGCAGGTCCGGCTCTGCCGCGCGCAGGGGTGGGCCTCGATGACGGTCGCGTGGGCGCAGGCCGTGTGGAAGGCCGCGCCCAAGAAGCAAAAGCCAGTAGAGCTGGTCGTGACCGCGGCCGACGCGTACGCCATGGGGACGCTCGCGTTCCTCGAGCGCGCCGAGGACCTGCGCGACGCCGAGGTCGCGGGATACGCTCCGGGCGAGTGGGGCCGCGGCGCAATGAAATGTTGGTACGTCGACCCTATGATGTCGGAGCAGGGCGCGGACGGCGCGTGCAACTTCGGGTTCGTCGAGCCCAACGGCCAACCGGATCAGACCCCGGGCGGACGCCACGCTTTCGACGAGCAAGATTACAGCCAGTGCTTCTACGACTTCGTGCCTCGGTGGCTCGCGCGCCTCGACGGGTCGGGTTGGGTCGACGCGGTCGAGCTTCAGTGCGCGCGGTTCCCCGCGCTCGCGTCCCGGACCCGCCGGGACTACGGCCCGCCACCACCGATTCCAACGACCTCGTGAGCGGGATGACCGCAGTGTGGCGTATCGGCTCTCGACGTAGCGCCGGGTTCGGGTGATGCTCTAGCAAGGATGTCGGCACCCGAGTACCTCCAGACGGCGTTCGCGGTGGTCGGGCTGGGGTACGCGTTCGTGCGCGGGGTATGGGCGGTGTACCGGCACGTTGTCCCGCGCCCTGTCGTGCCCGCGAAGCTCTCGTACGTGCCCGTCGGCATAGCGCTCGCGGTCATCGAGGACTTGGAGCAGCACCCGTTGTTGGTGCAACGGCTGCGCGGGGCGCTGTCCTGGGGCACGCCAGCCGACTCGGACCGGTCTTCCCCGACCACGATGCCCTCGGCACCGACCACGACCGCGGAGACGCCCGACGCGAAGGCGCGGGGCTAGCCGGGGCGTCTTCTGCTATCGTTGCCCGGGTGAGCAAGCTGGACGACCGTGTCGACAAGGCCGAGGAGCCCGAGAAGACCCCCCGGGCCTCGACGGGCCAGTGGCGGTCCCACGTGGGCCTCGCGACCGACTACGCTGACCGGCTGCGGGGCCGGGCCCAAGCGGCCCAAGACGTCGAGTGGGGCAAGGTGCTGCGTGACATGAGCGATGTCGCGCTGAGCTACGCGCGTTTGTTTCGCCGGTGGTCAAGCCCGCACGTGGTCGTGGCGTCAGTGGCGAAGTTCCATGAGCACGACGGGTTCAAGTTGTTCATGGCCCACGCCGACTTTGAGCTGGCGCGGACCGTGGACCGGCCCCCTGCGCTCTAAAGACGGCGCCGCGGGGGGTAAGGGGCCGATATGCGCAACGCTCTCCTGTTCCTACAGAAGCTCGAGGAGGCCTTCCCGCGGAAGGTCCTGCGCGAGCGCCATGCGCTCATGGTCATCGACAACGAGGGGAACCCAGCGCTCCAGGTGTGCCTCGGCGGTTACCGAGACCCTGGCGACTACTGGGCTACGTGGTTCCTCTCGCCTGAGGACTACGACCGGCCCATCGCGGACCTCGTTCAAGAGATCGTCCAGTCGGCGGCGGAGCGCAGGGTCACGCAGATCGTGGTCGACCAGGACGCCACAAACCAGGAGGACGAGTGACGACAGAGAAAAGCCCAGAGTTTGCCGCGTACGAGGAGAAGTTCCACCGGAACTCGACCATCAGCGGGTTCGGCTTCGAGGCCCAGGTGCACGTGCCTTGTCCGTTCTGCGCCGAGCCGGACTTCATCGTGCACGCAATCACGGACCCCGAGACCGCGTACGAGCGGGGCGCCGTCTGCGGCTCGTGCGGCCGGGGCATGCGCGCGCTCGTGACCCGCTCGGAGGCCGGCGTGTCGTTCGAGCTGGTTCAGACCGCGGGCGACGACCCGCCCGCTTGGTTGATGCCTGCGTTGCGGCGCGTGTAGTATCGCCGGCATGGCGACACCGGACGCACCCTACACGCTGTTGGACATCGGGCCCTCGCAGGGTCTTCCAGACTGGGCCCGAGTCGCGGGCTCGCTGTACCCGAAGGTCGCCGGGGTGGCGGTAAAAGCCTCTGAAGGCGCGACCGGCGCGGGCTCGACCGTCGAGACGTTCGCAAGGAATGCCGCGGGCGTCGTCGCGGCAGGTTTGCCCCTCTCGGCCTATCACTTTCTTTCCCCCTTCAGCGCGGGTCGGGACCAAGCGGCCCACTTCCTCGCGACCATTGACGGCTGTGGCCATACGCTCTGCCCGATGGTGGACGTGGAGCGCTCCGTCGGTGCCGCGGGACGCATCCCGACGCTCGACACGCTCCTGGACTTCCTCGACGCGGTGTCGACCGCGCTCGATGTCGTGCCGCTCATCTACACGGCCGCGTGGGTTGCGACCCCGATGGGCCTCGGGGCTCACCCGGAGCTGAAGCAGTACCCGCTGTGGGTCCCGTCGTACACGCAGTCGGACCCACCGCCGTGCGCGCCGTGGGGCGCTTGGGATGATCCGGCGGGGAACGTCTTGGCCTGGCAGTACACCAGCAAGGGCTCAGTCCCGGGCATCGCGCAGCCCTGCGACGTCTCGCGCTTCAAGGCGCTGCCCTCTTGGGTCTGTCTGAGCGTTCCCGCGGAGCCCTCGACGTGAGCGACCGCGTGTTCGGCTGAATCGCCCGTGTCCAGGGTAAGGATCCGGACGTGAAGACGACCGGCCTGGACCAGGACGAAGCGGCGCTACAGGTCGCGCGGGAGCGGTTTCGCGGCTTGACATTCTTCCTTGGTCGAACGTGCCTAACGTTCGACGTCGAAAACCGAGATGTTCGCCGGATCCTGGGGTTGGGATGAGGAGTCGAGAGGGGTCTGACGCCCAGACCGCGGGGCTCTGGTTGCTCGAGCGAAGTCACGTTCACCGGGAAGGGGTTGTACGCGAGGTTGTAAAGGCCGCGGGCGGCCGTGTTGTCGTCCGTGGCCACGGGACGTCTCGATCAGACGTCTGGGTCCCGTTTTGGGCTTACGCGGTTGCTTGTGAGGTTTTCGCGCCGTTTTATCTTCCGATGCTCGCCGATGTTCTGGCGACGGTTGGTCGAGACCCCGGTCTACGCGACTCGCTCGAGGCCTCGGCGCTGCTTCTGGGGCCATACCGCGGCGGAGAATACCGGTTCTTTCAGTCGGACATCTTCGACATGCTCGGCGCGAGCGCTGAACTGGAGCAGGTTTCCCTGATGCCCGCGGCCCTGGTACCATCGTCGGGTGAAGCTCCGCCACGTTCAAGACGGTAGCGGGGCCCGCCCTCTTCGCAGCTTCCCGGCGACGGCGTCGAAGTGCTAGCCTGGCGCCCATGGCCCTCGTCCACACCGTCACGGCCGACGACGTCACGCGCATCTACGCCGAGCACCTCGCGGCCGGGCGCAAGCCGGCCGAGGCCCTCCAGGGCACGCGCACCGAGGTCCACAGCCTCATCCACGCCCAGAACCCGACGCCGCTGCCGATGCCACCGCCGAGCCGCGTGTTCAACCTCGAAGGCATCGTGGAGGACGCGGACGGCTACCGGGTCCACGACGCCGCGCTGGCCCAACGGGAGTGCAACGCGAAAGACCAGGACCACGCCACCCGGGTGGCGTCGCTCTTCGGCCAACTGACGCCCGAGGTCATGATTGCGTCTGAGCGGGCCCGGACGGGCCGCGCCGACGACCACAAGGACGCGATCCACTTCGTCCAGAAGCAACACGGCAAAGACCTGTGGGCCGCGACGGACGTGTTGGTCGATTCGGCGTGCCAAGGCATCGACAGCCTCCTCAAGCAGCACCTCGCGGAGAGGGCGTCTCAGCGCGCAGTCCGCGGGGGTGGCGCTCCGCCCACTGGCGGCGGTCTCGCGCGGGAGGCGCTCGACCGCGAGTGCTCCGGGCTCGCGATCGATCTCAACGGTTGTGCGTCGATCGCGGCGGTCGACCCGTTCGAGCCGCTGCGCGAGTTCGCTGGCAAGGTCTGGGGCACGGCCAAGGAGGCGATGGAGGACATCGCGAGGCTGCTCGGCGGCCAGTCGTTCTCCTGGAGCAACTCGGGCGAGACCTCGATGTGGGACCTGGTGTTCCAGAACACCAATTTCGCCCAGGCGCCGGTCATCCAGGGCAGCTCGAGCGCGGGCAGCTTCTACATCAGCCTCCACACGGCGAACCCGGGGCAGACCGGTTCACAGACGACCAGCGAGGCCGGGTACACGAGCTACGCCCGCGTCGCGGTCGCGCGGTCTTCGGGCGGTTGGACCATCTCGGGCAACAACCCGATCAACGCCGTCAACGCTGCGGCGATCACGTTCCCGGCCGCCACCGGCGGGTCCGAGACCGAGACCTACTTCGCCTTCGGCTCGCTCACGAGCGGCGCCGGGGTCGTCTACGGCTTCGGGGCGCTGACGTCGTCGCTCGCCGTGTCCAACGGCATCACGCCAAGTTTCGCCATCTCGGCCTTGACCGCGTCTCTCACGTGATCCTGACCAATACCGCGTAGTTAGCTGCGAAACGAGGGCTGCGGCACTTGGCGAACCTGACCCTCAACGCGACGAACGAACTGCTCCAGATCGTCACGGTCGGTACGCCGACCGTGACGGTGATGAGCACGGCCTTCGACGCGCTTATCACGGCCGCGACCCTTACCCTGTCCGGGGCCGTCGAAGCCTCGGCGCAGGCCTACGCGCTGCTTTCGGGGGCCGGGTACCTTTCGGGCGTCGCGGCGGCGCGTCTCTTTCGGGCGATATCCGCCGCTTCCGATCCAAGTCCGCCGCGTTGACACGCTCAGCGGCCCCTTCGTGGAGTAGTGGTCTCGGCCAGTAGACCCGCGGCGCCGCTGGCTGTAGCCTTCGCCCAGCCCATGATCTTGCTGTCCAACACTTCCAGCTTGATCACGCTCATCACCGGCGGGGCCCAGGCCATCGCGGTCAAGGCGGACTACGTCGACGCACTTTCGAACGGCACATACCAGCCCGGGTCGCCGCCGAACCAGATCATCGCCGGGGCCGGGACGACGACGATCGTCGGGAGCCCCGCGAGTGGGGCCGAGCGCAACTGCCGCTTCATGGCCTTCCGCAACACGGACGCGTCCGTGACGTGCCAGGTTACGGTTGAGCAGACCGACGGGTCGGTGGTGATCCCGCTCATCAGCGTCCCGCTCCAAGCGGGCTACACGCTGTTCTACGACGCCGAGTCAATCGGCTTCTACGTCGTGGACTCGAACGGTAACACCCGCGGCGTCCAAGGTCTTCAGGGAACTGCGGGGACGAACGGCACCAACGGAACGAACGCGGGGAACACCGGCACGGCGACGATCAACTTCGGCGCAGCCCCCGGGTCTAACACCGCGACGGTCGCGGTGACGGGGCAGACAACGATCCTGTCGACGTCGACGTGCCAGGCGTTCCTCATGGAGGACACGTCGAGCAGCTACACCGCCGCTGACCATCAATACGCGGCCCTTTTCATCGCGTTCACATGCAGCGTCCCAACGGCCGGGGTCGGGTTCAACATCGACGCGACCGCGGTGGACGCGTTCTCTGGTTCGTTCACCGTCCGCTGGATCTGGACGTAGTAAGGAAACGATCATGCCTCTTCCCTCGGTCATCACAGGCGGTTCCAGCACGACGGGCCAAGCCAACGTCGACGCGAACTACAACCTGAACGTTACGACGCCGCTCGTCCAAGCGCAGGCCGGGTTCGCGGCTTTGGCGTGCGAGAACGACCACGGCAGCATCACGGGCACGCGCAGCATGCGCCCGATCGTGTCCTCCGTGGACAACCGGGCGCAGGTCGGCTCGCCCACGCCCCTCCTGGATTGGGACTTCAATGGCACGGCCCAGGCGACGGGCCAATGGAGGTGCCTCTTCACCACCATGACCGTCACGGAGTCCGGCGGGTCGCTGCTCCTGAACGCCAACTCGACCGCCACGACCTCGACGGGCTGTGCGGTGAGTTCGTGGCCTTACTTCAAGCAGCAGGGCGGCGCCCAGTTGGTGCTGGGGTTCGTGGTCAACATCGCGGGGGTGTCCCCGGTCGAGGCCGGACAGATCATCGAGATCGGCGCGTTTCTACCCACCGCCACGACGACACCGGTCGACGGGTTTTACTTCCGCATCACCAGCGCCGGGACGTACGGAATCGTCAACTTCAACGGTAACGAGACCCCGATCGGCCCCGTCGCCAGCGCTGCGCTGGCGGCCGGCACCACCTACCACCTCCGTATCGTCGTTGCCGACTTCGTCACGGAGTTCTGGATCTCGACGTCGGGGACCGGCCCCTACACGCTCGTGGGTAGCATCCCGACCCCCGCGGGCAACGGCGCGCCCTCGTCGACGTGTGCCCTGCCCGTGACCGTGCAGCAGCGCAACAGCGGCGTCGTTTCGGGCACGCAAGCGCAGCTCAAGGTGTTCGGAATTCACGTTCAGCAGACCGACCTCCAGACGGGCCTGTCGTCTAGCCATCTCGCCGGGCTGGCGGGCCTGATGGGCTACCAGGGACAGGAGGGCGGCACCGTCGGTTCGACGGCAAACCTTCCCAACTCCGCTGCGGGCTCGGGCCCTACTGCGGCCGTGTTGAACAACACGACCGCGAACGTCACGGGGCTGGGGGGCATCGCGGCAATCCTTCCGACCTACGCGGTGAACAACGACGGACTGCTGTTCGACTATACGGTTCCGGCGGGCGGTGTTTCTCAGGTCCCGCGGAAGTTCGTCATCACCGGCGTGCAGATTCAAGGATGCGTCTCGGTCATCCTGGCGGGCGGTCCGGTGGCGTTCCTGTATCAGCTCGCCGTCGGTCACACCGCAACCTCACTGGCGACGGGCGAGAGCGCATCCTTTGCGACCGGCACGACCAAGGCGCCGAGGAAGATTTTCATCGGCATCGACACCTACGCGACAACGGCCGCCGTGGGTGTGCTGGGTTCGTCGGTCCCGATCGACCTCGACCTCACGCAGTCGCCGGTGGTGGCGAACCCTAGCGAGCACATCGCGATCGTGGCGCGCAACCTCGGCGTCGTGACGAGCACGGGTGCCATCACGGTCGGCGTGACGGTCAAGGGTTATTGGATCTGACATGACTGCGGGCGCCGGGTGGTTCGGCCAGACCCAGACCGGCGCCGGGTGGTTCGACCCGACGGCCGCAACCGCGGAGTCGAGTTGGTTCGACAAGACCACCGCGTTCGACTCCGTCACGCTCACGGGCACCGTCGTAGCCGCGACCGTGAGCGCGGGGGCGCTGTTTGGCGTTGGTGGACTAGGGGGCGCTGCGTCCGCGGCTGCGGCGAGCACCGCGACCTCGACGGTGTCGGGGGCCGCTGCGGCCTCTGCGTTCGTTACCGGCGTGACACGCGGCGCGGGGGCGCTTGGGGGTGCTGCGTCGGTTGCGACGTCGGTTGTAGCGGTCCTGGGCGGCGTTGGCTCTTTGTCGGGTACCGCGGCGGAGTCCTGCTCGTCTTCTGGGACGCTGGGTGGAAGCGGCGCACTCGCGGGCTCGATCGCGACGACGTCGTCTGCGTCGGCTACCGCACGCGGGGCCGGCGCGGTCTCGGGAACGGCGCCAAGTTCAGCGACGTCTTTGGCGACCCTGGGGATCTTCGGGGCTGCGTCCTTGGGCGCGAGCGCGACCGCGACCGGGTCCGCGTCCGATGGTCTCACGGGGTCCGCGGGCGTTACGGGCGCCGTCGCGGGCTCGTTGGCCGGGTCCGCCCTCGTCGCCGGGACCGTGGCGTTGACGACGAGCACGACAGCGGTGCCGAGCGTCACGGGGACCGCAACGTTGTCCGCGGTGTCGGCCATCACGCCGGCCGTGTCGGGCGCGGCCACGCTGGCGGCTGGTTCGGCCGCCAGCATCGTTGGGATCGCCGCTATAGCGGGCACGGCTTCTCTGGTCGCGAACCAAACGGCTCTTCCCACCGTGATCCGTCAGGTCTCGGGCGCCGTGTCGCTGGGTACGTCGACGAACGCGAGCGTCGCGGGCGCGGGGGCGCTCTCTGGGCTGGCGTATGCCGACGCAGAGGTCTCCGCCGCGCTCGCGGGCGCGGGGTACCTCTCCGGCGTAGCGGCCGCGGTTGCGAACCTCTCGGGCGACATCCCGTACTCGCCGCCGGTCCCGATCCCGGTCCGCGCCGTCGAGACGCTCGGCGGTGCCGCTCGGCACGTGTGGTCCAGCAGCCCGCCCGAGCGTCGGGTGAAGACGTTCGGCGGCGCGGCGAAGCGGGTCTGGTCCTCGAACGAGCCCGCGCGCCAGGTGAAGACGCTCGGCGGTACCGCTCGACGCGTGTGGCGGCGGTCTAGCTGAGCTAGCGTGGGTGGATGGCTGAGTTCACCATCCGCTCCGGCGACACGGGTCGTCCCCTCGTCGTGCTGTTGAAGAACCAGGACGGCAGCGACGTCATCATCCCGGGCGGCACGACGTGCGTCTTCAACATGGTGCATCGGCAGACCCGGCACTCGGTTACGCCCGCCGCGGTCGCGCTCGCGAACAGCCCGTTCAGCACCAACGGCAACCAGGTCACGGTCTCGTTCGAGGCGGCGGATACACAGTACCCCGGGGTCTATGACGCCGTGTGGCTCGTGACGTACCCGGGAGGTTTGGTCGAGACGTTCCCGACTTCCTCGCGCGGCGTCGCGGGCTACAGCGTCGAGGTCTACCCGACGCTCGCAGACCAGACGGTGGCGGACTAACGGTCGAGCGCGGCCAACTGGTCCGCGAGGTGCTCGGTCTCGCTGCGGACGTACGTGATGTCGCGGTACACCCCGTACCCGGACCTGGATAGACCGAGTAACGGCGAGAGGTCGCCCGCATGGCCACAGTCGAATCCGACCCAGTAGAGATCGGGGTCAAGCTCTAGCTCGACCGAGCCGTGCTGGTGGAACGTGACGCCGTCGTGGACCCGAAGGTCTTCCGACGCGCCCAACATCATCGAGGCCACGCGATGCCCCGTGGGGATCCCGACGTAACCCAGGAGCACACCCATGGTCCGGTTGCGCCGGATGACACAAGGAAGGCCCGCATGCACCCACTCGAGTCTGTCGGGCTCATCGTCCCAGGGACCAGGGCCCCACGCGGCGGACTTCACGGCCAACACGCCCGCTCCTTTAGTACACCCCACGAATCACCGAATCGCACGACACGGTAGCCTGCGACGAGCCGGCCCATGACGACCTGACGCCACCAGGGGTCGAGCAACGACGGGTCCTCCTTGAGGCCTCGCACCTCGACCCAGACGAACACGACGTCCAATCGGTTTCCTACGAGGTCGTCTCGAACGTGCCGCACTTCCAGGAGCGGCGACGTGCTGCCCCTCTCGACTGTCAAGTGAGACCCCGACGCGGCCCGGCGAATCCCCAGCGCGGGGTGCTGGCGCGTCAGATCCAGCATCACCGCCGCGCACATCTCGCTCGTGGATACGAGCGAGGGCACAACCAAGAGCGCCCGCGGGTGGTCTTGGTTGTGCTCTGGTTTCGCCCGGTCGAAGACGAGTTGGGAGGCGACCAATGAGGTGACGTTCTTCACGGCGCGGCCTTCTGGTTGACCACGACGCCGCGGCGGCACGTACACGAGACGTCGTAGTGGCGCCCGTCCCACGTGACGCCGAACAGGAAGGCCCACACGACGAGGCCCGCGACGATCGTCGCGGCGCACCCGGGCCCGTGGTTTCCGTCCGACGGTTCGTTCTCTTTGCGCATCACGTACCCCTCTTCTTCTTCGCGACTCCGAGCCGTAGAGAACCTCGGTAGACCGGGGTCCCGGGCGGGCAGTCGATCCGGACCACCACGGTGTAGGGCGGCGTCCGGTTGTCCTTGAGCCCCGTCGGCTCGGACTCGCAGATCGACACAGGCCACGGGATCGGTGCGCCGTCGTCGACCTGGCTCACCCGCGCGGCCCAAACGCCGGTCGACAGGTACTGCATCTTGACCTCGACGCCCGCCTGCTTGGTCCCGACCAACAGGATCGCCCCCGGCGCTACCTCATCGTTCACGTCGCCCCCGATGCACACGACGTCGTCGCTGTGTCCGCTGATCTCGATCATCACGACCTCCGCCGGGCTCCTTACCCCCCGTGGCGCCGGGTTCGCTTGCGGCGCCCCGCTCGGTGCGTTACTTCACCCCGGGTGAACAAGTCGCAGCTCGACCGTATCGAGGCCAAGCTGGACGCCGTCCTGGAGCTGCTACGGCTGCTCCTCAATCAAGGAGAAGACACCATGGCAGACCTCACCGCCCTCGAAGCTCAAGTCGCCGCATCCGTCACGGTCGAGCAGAGCGCGATCACGCTCATCCAGGGCCTCGCGGCCCAGATCGCCGCCGCCGGGACCGACCCCGCGGCGCTCGCCTCGCTGGTCACGCAGCTCAACACCAGCGCGGCCGCGCTGGGTGCTGCGATCACGGCCAACACGCCCGCTCAAGCCCCCGCGGCTCCGGCGGCTCCGGTCACGCCCGCCCCGGCTGCACCCGCGAGCTGACCTCGTTCGCGACCAGGCATCAGGGCCACCGAGGGTTTCGCCTCGGTGGCCCTTTCTTTTGGGCGTCAGGGTAAGGGGGGCCGCTGGAGGTGCGACGATGACGAAGCCGAGCAGGGTCGAGGTTGGGCAGATTTGGGGGAAGGACTCTGAGCAGTACACCGTTGACGGGGTGGGTCCAGGGGATCGCGTTTCGTTCAAGACGTCGTTGTGGGGCATCACACAGATGCTGTTGCACGGGCGTGATTGGTCTTGCATCGGCATCGAAACCCGGAACGGTCGTGTCATGTTGGGCGAGGTCCGGATCCCTCCGCCGGGTCTGGGCGTCCTTCCGAGTGTTCTGGTCCACCGCGTCCGCGCGTACGAAGAGGTAACGTTGGTGGGCAGGACGTTGGCTGGTCTCACGACGGAGCTTCCTTATCCCGCGAGCACTGTCGCTGGATGGCCGCTGGTCCGCGACGAGCACGTGGTGCCCGAGCCCGAAGCGGCCAAACCGACAGACTCCCGTACGTCGCGCGAGCGCCTGCGGGCCGAGGTCGACGCGGTGCTGTCCGAGGACGCGCGCCAACACCCGGCGTACGCCGTCACGCGCCGGGCCGCGATCCTCGCGCTGTTCGAGGCCCCCGGTCAGGACAACCAGGATACGGCCGCGATATCGTTCAAGGCCGCGCTCGCGTGCCTTCACGGCTACGAAGCCGTCAGGGGCCACATGACACGACCGAGCGACAAGGCGGCCCGCCAGGCGAAGCTCCTCGGCGGTGGCCAGTACCCGCTGGTCTTCCGCGAGTACGAGCGCGTGAGGGCGTGGGCTTGATCGGGTAGGGAGCCCGCGCGCGTATGGCAGCAGCCAAGAAGAGCGCCAGGACGATTGCCCATGAGGCGAGGATCGTCACCCGCGCCGTCATCTACCTCCTGACCGAGGTCACGACGGGTCGGCACTACGTCGGCCAGGCGCGGGACTTCGAGACGCGCATGCGCGGCCACCTCATCGGCAGGGTCGCGCCCTTCGACCTCTACCTGCGACAGGTTGGCCGTGGGGCCTTCCGGGAGACGATCCTTGAGGTCGTGGAGGGCGTGACCCAGCGTGAACTCAACGAGGCCGAGACCTTCTGGATCCGTGAGCTAGACGCGATGGATCCGAAGGGCTTCAACCGCCGGTTCGGCGGAGCAGGCGGGGCTCTATCCGAGGAGGCGAAGAAGGCGATCCGCGACGGACACGCGAGGCGGCGCCTAATGGACCCCGAGGGCTACGCGGCGTCACTTCTCGCGAGAAGCGTGGTGCAGAAGAAGCGCTTCGAGGACCCAGCGGCCCGAAGAAGATCGGCGACGCGAACCGAGGAAAGAAGCGGACGCCGGAGCAGCTCGCGCGTCATCGCGAGCTGATGAGCCACCCGACCGACGAGACGAGGGCGAAGATGCGCGCGTCACACCTAGGAAAGACGCTCCCGGCCGAACAACGCGCGAAGATCGGAGCGGCCCAACTTGGTAAGAAGATGGGACCAGCTTTCAGCGCCGCGCTCGCGGCGCGAAACAGGACACGTGTGTGGTCGGCGGAATCGAGAGAAAAGATTAGCGCTACCGCAAAGGGGCGACCCGCCCACAACCGCGGCGTTTTCGGAGTACCGGAAGAGACTCGTGCCCGCATGAGCGCTGCGGCTAGCTCTCGCCGAGGTCCGGGCTGGATCGACGTCGACGAGCAGTAGCCATCGCGTGGTAGGCTGGGTCCGCGATGGCTATCGAACCTGACCTTCTCCGTTCCCTCACCGGCGAGTACCAAGAGGTCGTTAAGTCGGCCTCGGAAAATCAGCCTTCAAGTGTTGTAGCGACCCATCAAAACGGCGACCCTGTCGAGAAGGCGATCGTCATCTCGGTCAGCGGTACCGAGGTGGTTTCCGCTGGAAATAACAGGCCTTCTGTCGAATCCGAGGCGAACTGGTTCCTAGGAGCTGGTGCGCTCATCCCCCGGTACGACCCGTGGGCGACGGTGCGGACGTGGGAGAACAGCTCGGCGCTCCGTCCTTGCGTCGATGCGTACGCAGCCAACATCGACGGCTACGGGTTCACGCTCGTTCCCGTCATCGACCTCGACAAGTCCGACGCCAGCGATCTGGTCCGGGACGCGCTGTTGATGCAGCGCATCTACGACCACAGCGTCGACCCGGTCGACGACGACCACGTCACGGCCACGATTGAGACCATGCGGGCGGAGATGAAACGCGAGAAGTTCGCGCTGGAGCGGTTCTTCGCCTACTGCAACCCCACGACCTCGTTCGTTGAGATGAGGATGCAGACCCGGCTGGAGCTGGAAACGACGGGCAACGCCTACTGGGAGGTCATCCGGAACGGCAACCGCCAGATCCAGCAATTCGAGCGCATCGACGCCGTGACGATGCGGCTGCGTCCGATCCACATCGAGCACGTGCTGGTCGACACGCCCCAGAAGATGAGCCCGTTGAAGTACACGACCGTACCGGTCCCGCGGCGCTTCAGGACGTTCGTGCAGTTGGTGAACGGGTTGATCGCCGTGTACTTCAAGGAGTTCGGCGACACCCGCATCTTGTCGGCCAAGACGGGCAACTTTTATGCGTCGCCCGAGGAGTTGAAGGACAAGGAGGGCGAGCTAGCGGTCGAGGCCACAGAGATCCTGTGGTGGTCGGTCTTCAGCCCCATCGGACCGTACGGGATCCCGCGCTGGGTCGGGGCGACGATGAACGTGTTGGGGCTGCGCGCGTCCGAGGAAATCAACTTCAGCTACTTCGACCAGAAGTGCATCCCGCCGATGGCCATCCTCGTGAGCGGCGGCTCGCTCAAGGCGGGGGCCGTGGACCTCATCAAGAACCATCTCAAGGAGACCATCCAGGGCCGCGCCAACTTCCATTCGGTCCTGCTGATCGAGGCCGAGTCCAACCCGGCCCAGGCGATGTCGAGCGCGTCGCGCGTCAAGGTGGAGCTGCGACCCCTCACGGAGGCCCAGCTCAAGGATGCCCTGTTCCAGGAGTACGAGAAGAACGGGACGAGCAAGATCGGCAGCCAGTTCCGGCTGCCTGAGCTGCTCCGCGGCGTATCGCAGGAGGTCAACCGGGCCCAGGCCCAGGCGGTGCTCCAGTTCGCGGAGCAGCAGGTCTTCGAGCCGCTCCGGGAACAGTTCGACCACGTGATGAACCGCCGCGTGTTGGCCGACATGGGCATCCGGTACTGGACGTTCAAGACCAACTCCGCGCCCGCCTCGGACCCGACGCAGTTGGTTACGCTCGTGACCCAGTTGGCGACCGCCGGGGGCCTGACGACCAACGAGGTCCGGGCCGCCGCGAGCGAAGCGCTCAACAAGGAGTTCAAGAAGCTGGACACCCCTTGGGCCGACGCGCCATTTCCTCTCGTGCTCCAGGGCATCATGGGCCTCGACGGAGGCGCGGCCACACCCCCCGCGGGCGGCGCTCCGGGGGCACCGGGAGAGCCTGGCGGCGACGGTTCGGCCCCTCCGGGCGGACCCCCGCCGGGGGCGAGCAAGCCCGGCGACGACCAGGAACCCAAGACAGCCCCCGCGGGCGCGCCGCTCCCCAATTCAGTGGGCTCCGGTGGAGCCGCGGCCGAGCCAGGCGGTGATGACGCGCTCGCGGCCTACTTCAAGCGCCACAACATCACGAAGGTCCAGGTCTCGGTGGCCAAGCTACTTGAGTGGGTGACGCCCTCGGGCGAATGAACGCGCGCCGCGGCGGGTAAGGGGCCCGCGTATGAACACACGCGACTACGACACGCTCAACAGCCTTCTGAACCGGGTGAAGGTTTCGCCCTACCTCGACGGACCGAAGACGAACGAACGCGGCTACGACCACCTCTTCGTGTACGGTCCGTCCGAACACCTCGTGGTCCTGGGAGTCTCGCCCGATGCTGTGTTTTTCGGGGGCGCAACGCTCGAGGAGGCCGCGGGGTACGCACGAGGGTTCGGCGAAGCGCTACAGCTCGCGCGGTTGGCGGCAACCCGAAAGGAAGTGAAAGACTTCCTCCAGGTTCCGGTGCGGCCGGCGAAGCCGAAGCCCGCAAAGAAGACGCGCTGATGGGTCGGCACCACGACGTTCCCGTTTGGCACGAGGGCGGTCTAGCGACCCTGCCCGAGTACGTGTCGGCCTCGGCGCAGGTCAGGCTCGAACGCCCGCCACGCCAAGGCTTCGGCCGCAAGCAGCCGCGCGAGACCTACCCGATCAGTGATGTCGACCGCGGGGGCCGCGCGACCTCGGTCACGTTCGAGGACGGCCGTGTCGGTCGGGTCGAAACCTGGGAGGAAGAGGCGCTGCGTCTGCGGGTGGAGCTACACAGCGCGCTCGGTCGTGTGGCTGAACTGACCGCAACGGTCGCACGGCTCATGGTGGAGCCGTGACGGCCCCCCGCCTACCTGGCGCGACGTGGGGTCCGGCGAAACCTTGGCGGGGTTCCAACACGTGGGCTGCCTTGGACGCGCGAGGCATCGCGGTCGTGTACCACACTGAAGCGGTCGGGATCGGTGACACGGTCCGGGCGTCGCCCAAGGGGTATCGCGGGGTCCTGTTTTCGGACCAAGAAAACCTCGGTTGGTTTGACGCGGACCCTACGGACGCCGCCGTCGATATCTATCGCGCAGCGCGCTCGGGTCGACGGTGAAACTGAGCCCGCTCGAACCGGTCGTCCGAGCCCTGATCCGCCCGTACCCTCCGTGGGGGTGTGCCCAGAAGATGCTGCCTGGTGATGCACGCCGCTGGGCCCACAAGGGCAAGGCTTTCAGCTACGTCGTCTGCTGCCCGGGGTGCCGCAAGCCCATCATGGTACTGGCGGACGACTGGGGGCTCGAGGAGTCCGGCGTGACGACGAGCTGCGCGCCCGTCGGCGAGCCCTCGCGGACCAACCCGACGCCCGCCGTGCGGGACTTTGAACACCCGACGTCGATGCGCTCGACCAAGTCGGTGAAGTGCCACGGGTGCGGTGGGACGTTGAGCGCGACCGGCTCGGAACTGGTCCTCGAGCGGCCCAAGCCCCGCGGCTAGCTACGGTGACGACACCGAGTCGACCATTCCGCCGTCGACGATCGTGCCGATGTGCAGCCCCTGATTCCCGCCGTCGAGGTAGTTTCCCCACATCGAGTAGCGCATCCCGTTGGATGCGCCACCTGGGTACAAAAAGAACGGCACAGAAGCAGGGTTATCGAGTCGATTGTTGACGAACTCGATCGCGCTAACCGACCCTGTGGTGTTCGACGGGGCCGCGATTTCGGGGTAGTCGGATCCGAAGTTATTGGCGAAGGCGCAGTTGCGGATTGTGATCTTGGCAGCCGTATATCCAGACAGCGAGATCGGCACGTTGTATCCAGTCGGCGCGGCGGTCATCTGGAATGTGCAGCCGTCAACGGTGGCTTGCGTCGCGCCGCTCATCGCGATCTCGCCGGCTGCCATCTCAAAGCGCCAGTCTCGCAAGCTGAACGGACCTTGCCACTCGCTTAGGAAAACGAAGGTGGCGAAGGTGTTGCCACTGCTGCCGCCGCCTTCGAATGACCAACCCCCCGCTGTTCCCAGGGCAGCCCCAATGTAGTTTCCGGCCAATCCGCCATTTTTGAAGCTGATCTCCAGAGAGTTACCGTCCCCGCCGCCTTGGATTCCGGCATAGGTCGCGCCCTCGAGATAGGTATCGTTGAAGGCGATCTGAGCCGCACAGTCTTGGCCCGCCACCGCAGTGTTGACGCCACCAACGGCCACGTCGGTAGCGAAGCCGTACACGGTCACTGTGTCGAAGGTGTCTTGGTTCGAATCCATCGACGCGGTCGGGCCAGACAACGCTAGCCCTACAGAATTTGTCGCGGGTGTCGCGCCGACATACTGGATCGTAACATTTCGCATCGTCGCGCCGATATTGTTCCAATACAGCACGGCGATGTTCTGCGCGACCGGCAACCCGTCGACGCCGGCATCGGTGCCCGCGTCGCCCACACCGGCGTCGAGTGCCTCGTCAGACGGATCCCATTGCAGCCCGCTCGCGAAATTGCCCTCCCCGATCGTGCTGACCGAGGTGTAACCGCCACCCGGTGCCCCTACCAGGATCGTCCCGGAGATGCGAAACGAGCCGCTGAGGAGCACCGCGGACTGGCCGAGGTATGCGCTCTGTCGCGCCACGGCGAGCTTGTAGGCGTTGTTGATCGCGACGGTGTTTGCGGCGGCGGATCCGAAGCTACTTGCGCCACACCAGCGCACGTCGATCGGACCGGACCACTGGCGGACCCACGCACCAGGCGACGGGTGTCCAGAGCTGTCGATTGGCACGATCACGGTGCAGCCGTCGTCGGCCGTGGGAGCCGAGGGGGCCCAGATAAACGTTCCTCCCGCGCCGTCTCCTGCGGTCATGGCCCCGGTCGCGAACACCGTAGACGCAGACAGCCCGGTCGACCCGCGAGCCAGCGTCGCGAGGTCACCGGTGCGGAACCCGCCGTCCAGCGGCCCCAGGACCGTGTCGACCACCGTGGCGTCGCTGTACGTCGTTACGCGTGCCGTTACGGGGTGCGCAATAGGCGCGTACGCGGGGGCGCGGGCGTCGAGCCCGAGAAGTCCGAGGAGCTGCGTGATGGATACGGCCAACGTAACCGAGAGGACCACCATGAGCGCGGCGGAAAGCTTCGGGTATCGGTCGATGATCATGGCGCCGCGAAGCTCACGCTGCGGAGGTCTGCGCATTCTTGCGCGCCGCTCGACGTACCGAGCAGATAGGAGGTCGCGCCCGTGCTGAAGGTGCCGACGCCGGTGGTGTTGACGGTGCCGTTGCCCGTCGTCGCTCCACTCACGGTGAGGGAGAGCGCGCCGGAGGGCGTGAGGTGAACGGCAACGGTAATCGCCTGCTCGCGCGACCACGTGAGCGCCGCGCTCGTGAGGACCGGCGAGCCACCGACATCGACGACGACCTTGCCGGTGCTCTGCTGGAGGTATATCTGATTCGTCGAGCTCCACCAAAGGATCGGCGAGTCAACACCCTGCTCGCCGCTCGCGAAGTTGGGCGCGACGACCTCGGTCATGTTGAGCCGCCCAGACGGCGCGATCGCGGTCGTCGTGCTCAGCGTGTCAGCGGCGCGGATGTCCTCAGACCCGTTCGTTGGGATCACGCTCGACGGATATAGCCCTGTCTCGATTTGCGATCCCCACACAGTCCCAGAACCGTTTGGATTTGGCGCTCCCGACCACGAGCCCCAACCCAGCCCTTGTGGACTGATAGCAGCCCACGCAGAGGTCGAGTACCGAGCCCATGTCGGCGCGGTATTGAGCACCATCGTCGGTGAGCCTGTTTGGATGTCGAAAAAGCCGATGGTCTGAGACCCGCCCAAGTCGCGCTCCCAAAACGAGACGGCATTGCTGGAGGCTCCTCCGCCGGCGTATCCCGCGACGGACGTGCCTGCGGTCCACGCGACGGTGACGGCAGCATTCGCCGTTCCGTCTGGCCCGGATGCTGCCGTGATCGTGGCCCCGTTTGTGGACCACCCCGAGGTCCCGGACGCTCCATATGTGGCGAAATTGGTACGGTTCGACTCGACGGATAGACCAAGCCCGCTACCGACGTTACGGGCTCGCCAGGCGTTCGCGCCGATTCCCGACACGATCGTCGAGGCGCTCGTTTGGACCGTTCGGCCCGTCGTCGCGCACGAGATCGACAGCCACGACGGGGGCACGGTGAACACCCCTCCGCTCGTCGCCAGCGCGGTGAAGTTGGCGGAGGCGATGATGGACGGCCCCCCGGGACCCTCCACACCGCCGGGTTGCCACGGGCTCCGACCGTTCACCGGGAACTGCACCTCCGGGACGACGAGCTTGCCGGCGCTCGTGCTGGTCTCCGACGTCGACGCCACGCGCGTCGGTGCGGGGCCACACTGACCGCACGCACCGATCGTGAGGCCCAGCGCGAGGATCGCGAGTCCTCGCGCGAGCTTCGTTGGCCGGTTCATCGCGGCGCTCACCAGAACACGATCAGGTTCGTGCCACTGTATGCGGCGAGGTGCGTCATCTCGACCGAGGCCCCACCGCCCGCCGGCACGACCCAGGTCTCAACCTGGCCCGATCCTGTCGTAAACACGACGGTCCCGCCCGTGCTGTCGGCCGCGAGGAACCCCGAGGCGCGGCGCCCCACACCGGTGCCATCGCCATTTGAGTCGCTCTTGCGCGCTTTGCTCAGCGCCACGAGGTCGATCCCGGGGGCGCTGGGATAGGTCGAGTAGCCCGTCGGGACCGTGTTGATCGCGCCGGTCGCGTTGAAGTTCGTGGCGTCGATCGGGGACAGGCTCCGCATCCAGGCCTCGCCGTGGGGCCCGGCGACCGACCACGCCGTGGCGCCGTCCTTCTTTGGTGTGTTCCCTGTGGGGGCGGCGTAACGGTACGGGTCGTCGGCCATGTCGGGCAGCCTACCTCGCCCGGGCGCGCCGGGACAGCACGACGTTGAACACCTAGGCGGGCGCGTGTAGGCTGCCCGACATGGCCATCATCGAAGACGTCGCGGCAGAAGCGAAGGCGCGTAGGCTCCGGGAGCGCGTCGCGCCTGCCCCGGTGACCGCCACGTACAGCTCCGTCGCGAAGGCGGCACAGGACCTCACGCACCGGCGGGGCGACGAACTGATCCCGGTGGCCAAGACCGAGATGCCCTGGGCCACGACGCACGACTCGTCGACCGCCGCGGACGCCAACGAGGTCAAGCCCAACGCCTCCGCCAACATCCAGGGCGAGCAGACCCCGCTCAAGCTCTCGGCCGCCGCCAAGGCCGCGCTCGACCTCGTGGGCAAGATGAAGGCGCCGCCCGCGCCCGCCAAGAAAGACGACGACGGCGGGGACTCGACCGAGGTCGAGATGGCGGCCAAGGCCGCGCTCGAAGCCTCTGCGAAGGCGTGGCCCCAGGACCTCGCGGCGGCGTTCAAGGGCCACCCTTCGCGCCGCGACGATGCCATCGAGAAGGCCGCGAAGATCGCCAAGGAGGAAGAATCCGAGAAGGCCAAGGCTCAGAAGGGAAGCACGGGCGACGACGTCCGGGCGCAGACCAAGGAGCCCGAGCCGACCGACCGCGGGAAGGTCGAGGGTGGCGTGGTCCCGGTCCGCGAGGTCACCAAGCAAGACCAGGCGCTCGACATGCGCGGCGTCGCCAAGGCCGTCGGGCCCTCGTTCGACACCGTCGAGCGAGCGATCCGCGCCGCGCTCAACCTCCGGTACCCGCCGAAGCCCGAGACCGGGAACATGTGCGGCGAGGGACCGTGGCCCCGCGAGGTTTACGTCGACTCGGTCGTGTACTGCTACCAGGACACATTCTACAGCGTCCCGTACATCTTCGACGGCAAGGTCGCGATGCTGGGCGAGAACCCCGTCCAGGTCCGCGTCAGCTACGTCCCGGCCTGACGCTCTCGGACCGTGCGCCACTTCCTTCTAGGTACCGAGCCCGCGAAGCTCCAGGAGGTCTCGCAGCCGGAGAACGCCGTGGCGCCGCCGGGTCACGAGATGAAGGCGGTCCGCGCGACCCGCAAAGCCCTCGCGTTCCTCCGCAAGAGCGCCAAAACGGTGAAGATTTATGAGCCCACGCGCCACGCCGTGTACGCCCGCGATGGGCACTCGTGCGCCTACTGCCACACGAAGGACCCGACTGGGCAGGGCGTGGGGCTCACGATCGACCACATCCTGGCGCGCAACCTTGATGGTGCCGGGTCCGACGCGAAGAACATGCTGACTTGCTGCTTGTCCTGTAACAGCGCCAAGCAGGACAAGACGACGCGGCAGTGGACCGCGTACGCCAAAGCCTCCGGTGTAACGATCGACTGGAAGGCCCTACGGAACCAGGCCAAGCGCGTCATCGACATGGAAGCGGGAAAGCGCGCCGCCGAGGCCGCGAAGGCGTTCCGCGCTCAGTACGGCGGCGCACGCGGGGTTGCGTTGTCCCGAGCGGTGGCCGAGGGCCTCAAAAACATGGCAACGACGAGTGGGAACCCTAGGCCGAAGACTGGCCCGGGCGTCCACCGCGACGACCACGGAAAGTTCTCGTCGGAGTAGCTACTCCGCGGGCGGTCCGAACTTTGGGCCCTCGTCGCCCTCTTGGCTCGCGGCGATGAGGCCCTGGATCTTGCGCTGCTCATCGGCGCCGATCGGGATCTCGAACGGCATCGTGAGCGCGTCAGGGTCCGCAGTGGACTCGGCGCGGCGTCGCACCACCAGCTCCACGTCGTAGGCGGCGTCGTTCAGCATCTTGGTCATGCGGGCGGGGGCGGGCATCGTTACTTCGGCGGGCTTCATACGGGCCCCTTACCCCCGGGGGTGCTCGTTTGCACCCATCGCCAGATCCCACTGTCCTCGAACGTCCGCTCCACGAGGCCAGCGCGTCGTAGGGCGTGTAGCGCCTCCGCCGCAACTTCGCGGCCCAAGCCTGTCGCGCGGACGATCGCCATGCGGCTCAGCCAACCCGGCGTCGCCCGTAGACACTCGAGCACGCGCTGCTGAGACGCCGTCGGGGTCACGGTTTTTCACCTTCAGGTTCGTCTGCCCGTTCGTGGTGGTCGTCCGCGGGGTTACGCCAACCCGACCCGCCGGGCTGACAGGCCGCGAGGAAGTCCAGGATGCACTGTTCGGGGGACCGCTTCCGGGTCTCCGCGAGCGCCCGGAGCTTCGCCGCGTAGGCGTCGGAAAGGTCGATCGTCAGGCGGTAGGGCATCGCGAAGCATCTTACCCGGTCGGCGCCGCCTTAGCGCGGGTGAGGTGACGCCGCGGCGTCTTCCGATGTAGGCTTCGCCCCACCATGCCCCTGCCGACGAAGCTCACGCCGCGTGAGGAATCCGAGATCACGCCCGCGGCGCTGTCGGCCCGGGCGGGCCAGGTCGTGCGGAGCCTGCGGGGTGACCTCGCGGCCGAGATCGCGATGGCGCAAAGCGCTGCCCAGGACCGGCTCGCCCGCGCGGCCAAGTCGGCGGTCCAGTCGCTCCACAAGCTCGCCGGGGGTCCGGTGGGCGAGAGCGACTTGGCCTCGGGTGGAATGCTGGTCCCGGACCAGGCGCACGAGGACAAGTTCACGCGCCTGCTGAAGGACTGGGACGTCAGCAAGGCGCATCACAACCAGTACACCGACGTGAACCCCGCGAAGGAGCCTAAGGGTCGGGCCGCGGGCGCCAAGCCGGCTGGGGACAAGCCCGACGCGGGTCCCGCGGGCGCCAAGCCGAACGGTTCACCCGACCCGCGCGCGACCCCGTTGACCCAGCCGAACAAGGCCGAGGTCGCGGCGTGGCGCGCCGCCGGGGGCGCGGCGAAGCTCGCCGCCGGGGTCAAGGGCGCGCTGGCGTCCGCGGTCGAGAAGATCAAGGGCGCGCCCCAGGCGCTCAAGGGCGCGGTCATGCACGAGGTCGGATTGGTCAAGACCGCGGCTCAGGGGCTCAAGAGCGCCGTTACGGGCAAAGAAGTCACGCCAGAGCAGAAGGCCGCGATGCGGACCGTCGCGCTCAAGGTCGCGGTCAAGCTCGCGTTCGCCGCCGTTGGTGCCGCGTTGCCCGGCGTCGGACACGCCGTTGGGTCCGCGATCGAGCACGCCGTCCCGCACTTTGCCGAGGCCCTGGCGCACCACCTGGCGGCTCACGCGGCCGAACACACGGTCGAGCACTTGGCGAAGCACGCGGCCCAGCGTGCCATCGGCGTCACGTTCAAGGCCGACCTCGGCGATGACGACGGGACCGAGCTGTTCACCAACACGATCCTCGCCGGCATCCAGGACGCGTTGGCGTCCATGACCGACAAGGACTGGGACGACCTGACGAGTGGCGTTGCGCCGACGGACTCCGCCGAAGGCGCGGGCCTGGGCGACTTCGCCGGACAGGGCGAGGACCAGACGGGTCCCGACGGCAAGGCCCCGCCTGGGGAGGACCCCGCGGACACCACGGCGGGGCCGCCGAAGAGCGGCGTTGCGGCCAGGACCCCGAAGGCTCCGGGAAAGCCGCGGCCTCCCGCGCCCGGTAAGGGAGCGAAGCTCCCGTCGGATGAGGACGACGGCATCGAGCCCGCGGCGAAGAACAGCCCGCAGGTTCCCGGTCCTGACGAGCGCGTCGGCGGAGCCGAGCCCGGCGCGGGCTACACGGTCCGGCGCGACACCCCCGTGGGCTACGCGGTATCGCAGAAGGTCGTCGGCGAGGAGGGGCACACCGAGGGCTACGACGCCCCCGGCCAGCCACTTCCGACGGGACGCGCACCCCGCGGTCCCGTCATCAAGAAGGTCGACTACCAAGGCGTCCCGGTCCACGTCGACCGCCCCGCGGGGTTCGTTCAGAAGAGTGAATTGGGCGACTTGGTCTACAAGTTCGACTACGGATTCATCCCCGGGATCGCGGGGGATGTCGGGACGGGCCTGGACGTCTTCCTCGGGCCGAAGGCGAACGATACTCGCGCCCAATGGGCCGTACACCAGAAAGCCGACAGCCAGTTTTCCGAGTACGCAATCCTCTTTGGCTTCGAGGACGCCGACAAGGCGGCGGCAGCCTTCGAAGAACACGAGCCCTCGGCGACTTTGAAGTGCATCCAGACCACGTCGGTGCAGATGGTGAAGGCCCTGTTGGGTCTCGAACCCGCCGAGGTCACGAAGGCGCTCCTGGCGGACGCGTTTGAGGACTCAGTGGCGGCGGCGCTCGACCTCGCCGAGGTTCGCAAAGCCGAGTGGAGTTCTGCCGAGGTAAACGACCTTCCGGACTCCGCGTTCCTCCACGTCGAGTCCGGCGGCGAGAAGGTCGACGGCAAGACGACGCCCAAGACGCTCCGGCACTTCCCGGTCCGGGGTCCGGACGGCAAGCCCGACGCGGCCCACGTGCGCAACGCGCTCGCGCGGATCCCGCAGTCAAACCTGCCGGCGGACGTGAAGGCGTCGTGCTCGGCTGCCGCGCGCAAGCTCCTCGACGACATCAACGAGGCCGCGGTCGCGAAGGCGTCGGTCCACGTCGACGAGCACCATCGCTCGACCGGCGCGCGCGTGAGCGAACACGACCGCCGTGCGCCCCTGTCGGGCGAGGACCGGGCCCCGCGGGCGGCTTCGGGCGGTAAGACCCCGCGCGCTTCGGGAAGCGGTAGCACGGCCAACGGAGCCGCACCCCGCGCGGGCCATGGGCTAGACCTGCTGCACGAGGCCGCACAGATCACCGATGCCCGGAGCCTGCTCCACTCGACGCTGAACGTCGTGTCCAACGCACTCGACATCGTCTCGCAGCACGCCTCCGATCGCGCGGGCACGACCTCGCGGCAGATCGCCGCTGACGGAAAGAAGCCCGGCGGAGACAAGCTCAACGGGGACAAGGCCGCGAAGCCCGACCCCGCCGCGGCCGCAAAGGTCGCCGGGGACCACGAGCAAGCCGCGGCGGAGCACGCGCGCGCCGCCGTCGCGGCCGCCGAGGCGGGCGACAAGGCGGGCGTTGAGCGCCACCAAGAGGCCGCCGAGGGTCACAAGACCGCAGCCGAGAAGACCCACGACGCGCTCGACCGGCTCCACTCGGACATCGACGACCCGAAGGCTTGGGCCGACCTCCAGGGAGAACTCGACGCGGGCCAGGCTCACGCCGAGAAGGTCGCGGTGGCGAAGCCCGACGGAACCGGCTCAAAGGCGGACGACAAGGGCGCGGGGTCTGGCGGTGACCAGCCACGCGAGGACGACGGGAAGTTCGCCCAAAAGGCCGCGGGTCCTGACGTGCGCGCCGCGTTGCGCGCCGCCGAGGGCAACACGCCGACGCCAGACCGCTCACTCGAAGGTCTCGCCCAGAAGGCCAGCGACTCCGCGGACTCGATGACGCGGCCGTTCATCCCGGTCGTGCCCGCAGCCGAGGGTACGGGCGACCCAGGGTTCATCAACGAGCGCCACGTCCGTAAGGCCGACGAGCGCGAGGTCGAGATCGTCGAGGTCGGGAAAGCCGACGACGCGGCTCCAGTAGAGCAGCGGTACATCCTTGGAATTGTGCTGAAGCCGTCCCCGTCGGTGGACGCGCAATTCGACACTTACGACGCCGATGAGATCGCCAAGTCGGCGCACCGCTGGATGGAGGACTACCGGAACATCGATCTCCAGCATAAGGTCCTCGTGAACGGGCATTTGCGACCGGTAGAAAGTTACATCGCACCCTGTGACCTGATCATCAACGGCCGTAAGGTCGCGAAGGGGACTTGGTTGCTCGCCTGTAGGGTGGTCGACGACGAGATTTGGGCGCAGATCAAGGCGGGCCAGTACACTGGTTGGAGCATCAGTGGTTTGGCTAGGCGAACGCCCGTCTAGCTCTTTCCGCCTTTGGCTCTCAACTGCGCGCAGCTCTTGGTCCGAAGAACTCGCGGTCCGCGCGTCTCGCTGGTAGAGGTACAAGGTGATGACGATGCCCGACGTTGAGCGATCTTCTCTCGTGGCGGAGCTGAACCGGCGTGCCTCGGAGCTGAACGCGCTTGGGTTGGCGGCGCACAACGCGCACGTGAACGTCACGGGCCCGCAGTTCCTGGCGCTCCATCGGTTCCTCGAGCGGCTCTACGAGGGGCTGCTGACCGAGCATGCCGACGCCGTGATGGAGCGCGTGCGGGCGCTGGGCGGCGTCGCCGAGACCGTCGTGACCGACTTGCCCACGCCGTCGTTCGAGGGTCTCACGGGCATCGCGGTCGCGGCGGCGATCCGGACGATGCTCCAGACGGTCGTGCGGCGGCTCAGCAGCACGCGCGCGAGCGTCGCGGGCGAGCGCGATCCCGACACGTACCGCGTGCTCGATGACGTCCTGCACGAACTGAACAAGCCGCTGTGGATGCTGGCCGAGATCGTTGAACCCGGGGCCCCCGCGGCGGGACCCACGGCCAAGTCGAGTTCCTCCCGGTCGGCGCGGACCCGTGGTTTGTTCCTCCGGGCGGGCGTCGACGCCGACGCGGGGAACGAGGTCCTGCCGGCGGAGCAAATCGATGACGTCGCGGACGGCCGGGTCAAGAAGTGCCAGGAGCCCAGCGCGGCGCCCCCGGAGCAAACGGCGGAGCGAAGCCGGCTTGGCGTCAACGGTCTTTGGAAGGCCGAGCCCGAGCCGACTCCCGCGCGCAACGCGGCGCTCGAGCGCCTCGAGATCGTCAAGGTCGTCGACTGGCCCCGGGATCTCGGCCGTGCCCGCTCAACTGTGGAAAAGAAGCTCCGAGCGCTCGGTCTCCGTTAAAACACCCGCTTGAGGTAAGGTACCTGCGATGGAAACGACTCGAAAGCGGTTGAGCTTCCTGGTGACGAAGGCCGAGCGTGATGAACACGGCCGGTTCGCGTCTACCGGCGCGGGTAACGCGGCGGAGCGCCGCGGTTCGGGAACTGAAGACCTCGGCGGGAAGTCGGGGGCCGCGGCGAAACTGTCACAAGCAGCTGGGGCCGCGACGCGCGCGGCCCAGGACAAGGGTACGTCTTCCGCGCACAAGGATGCGGCTGCCGCGCACCTGAAGGCTGCGGGGGCCCACAAGGAAGCCTCCGCGGACCATGAGAAGCAGAAGAAGACAGATACGCCGGACATGGCATACGCCCACGAGAACGCCGTCGAGCAACACGACAAAGCGGCCACGGCGCACGAAGCGGCCGCGACCGCGCACCAAGGCGACGCGAAGACCCTAGACGTGGCGGCGCAGAAGACATCGGCGAAGGAAAACGCGGCGAAGACCGCGTCGGCGGCCGCTAACGCTGCCACGAAGTTGGCTAACGCGGGGGTCACTCGCGGTGACCAAACCCTCGAAGAGCTTCACCAGAACGCAGCCCAAGCCCACTCCGACGCGAAGGACGCGTGGAAGAAGGCCAGCAACACGTTGATGGCGTCGACTCACGCGCACGCGGAAGATCACCACGACAGGGAAGCCCACAGGGCGGCGAACGACGACATGATCGCCCGTGCCGAACGGGCTGATCGCTAGGTTGCTTCTGGGAACAGCACAAGCGCTGCATCGATGATGTCGCGCTGAGCGTTCATCACGCCCTCGATGTCGCCGGACTTGCGCAGCGCATCGACCGCCTCGCGCAACGGGCGAAGGACCCGACCGGGCAGGGAATCCAGAAGCCTATCGGTGGCCTTCGTCGCAACCACGGAGGCCTCTTGCAGCGCGGTGCGGACACGATCGAGTTCCTGTTGGGTCTTCTCGAGCGCTAGGTCGAGACGCGCTTCCTCTTCTTCGAGTACCCGGTAGTCGTGGTTGATCCGGCAGACCGTGCAGTACGGCGTAGCGCTCGCGTGCATCTCTCGGTGCTGCTCGAACCGCGCGTGACCGCACGGCATCCGTTCGAGCTTCTCCAGCGCCTCGTCGAGCTCCTGCGTCACTTGGGTGAGCTGGGCGTTGAGGAAGTCGATGGGCGAGACCGCCGCGGCCGGCGGGGCATCGGCCGCGCAGTCGACGACTTGAAAGAACGGACCGAATACGTTCTCCGGGCCGGTTTGCTTCACGAGGAAGCCTCCCGGTTCGGTTCCTGCCCAACCAGAGGTTTCGTACCGCTCGTAAGAGCAGCACCAGAGCCTCCAGGGCGACAGGCTTGCACCGGGGAACTCCCGGCCAAATCTTTCAAGTTGAGGGCAGCGTTCAGGTCTCGATCGATCACGAGACCACAAAGCTCGCATCGGTAGACCCTCTCGGCCAACGAGAGCGAGACCTTGACCGCTCCACACCCCGAGCACCTCTTGCTGCTTGGATAGAAGCGGTCCGCTACCCGAAGCTCGACCCCGCGCCACTTGCTCTTGTAGGTGAGCTGCCGGCGGATCTCCCCGAGGGAGGCATCCGACAGAGACCGGGCGAGACAGTGGTTTCTCAGCATCCCAAGGACGTTGAGATCCTCGATCACGAGAACCGACGCCTGCTTGGTGATCGCAGTCGTCATCTTGTGGATCGAATCCCTCCGGATATTGGAGATCCTAGCGTGTAGACGGGCGACCCTAGCGGCCGTTTTCCTCCTGTTGTTCGATCCTTTGGTCTTTCTCGCGAGAGACTTCTGACGCGCTCGGAGAAGCTTCTGCGCTGCCAGGAGCGCCTTCGGGTTGGAGAAGACCTCGCCTTCGCTGGTGACCCCGAGATTCTTGATCCCAACGTCGATCCCGAGAACCGACGTGGGCTTGGGTGCGGGATCCGGTAGCCCCTGTTCAACCTGGATCGAAACGAACCACCGCCCCGCTCGCTCCGAGACCGAAGCTGAGAGGATCTTCACCCCCGAGGTCGGGAGGTACCCGCGTTGCTTGAGCTTGATCTTCCCGAGACGGGGAAGCTGAACCCGTCGCTCTTCTACATGAATCGTTCCGCTGAACTTGAAGCTACCGATGCCCCGCTTACGAGACTTGAACCGAGGGAAGCCTTTCCGCTTCGAGCCGCTCTTACACCGACGAAAGAAGCCCTCAAAGGCTCGATCAAGGTTTCGGAGCGCTTCCTGCGGGGCACACTTCGAGGACTCGTACATCCACGGGACCCCGCCGGCTTCCTTGGGGAGCTTCTTGATCACGTTCAGCTC
>Ga0302326_10002211_pt1 | contig 47666 bp, 34 predicted proteins | sample Palsa_T0_3_FD_202264 | JGI IMG/M metagenome (GOLD analysis project Ga0302326, IMG submission 202264) | Peat permafrost microbial communities from Stordalen Mire near Abisko, Sweden - Palsa_T0_3 | ecosystem: Environmental > Terrestrial > Soil > Palsa > Peat permafrost | place: Sweden: Abisko... | reverse complement strand
ACGCGCTTTATTATCCCTACCTGGAACCCACGCCGAATGCAGGCAAAGGATTGCTCTCGTCGCTGGCATCGCTTGCCTGCGTTGTGGTCACGGACGAGTTCCCCTGTTTTTTTCTTCCGCGCATGGTCGCTTCCGCCGCGCGCGCTGTACCCGTGCTGATGGAGTTGGTGGATTCGAGTGGCCTGCTCCCGCTGCGGCAAGCGGAGCAAGTGTTTCCGACCGCCTTCGCCTTTCGCCGCTTCCTGCAAAACCGTCTTCCGCCGCATCTTCTCGAATTTCCCCGGGCCGACGCGCTCGGCACAACGCGCTTGCCGCCGGCCAAGCCCTTGCCGCCGGAGATCACCAAGACATGGCCTCAGGTTTCTTCCGAGCTTCTGGGTTCCGGAAATGGCGCGCTCTCTGAGATTTCCCTGGATCGCACCATCCGTCCACTCGAGATGCGAGGTGGCAGCACGCCCGCGCAGGTTCTGCTCCGCGACTTCCTGCGCAACAAACTGTCGGATTACGCGGAGGCGCGCAATGAGCCGGAACTCGAGACGACCAGCAGGCTTTCTCCCTATCTCCATTTTGGGCATATTTCAACCCATCAGATCTTCTCCGAGGTCGTAAAGCACGAAAGCTGGTCTCCGGAACGCATAGCCCTGCGGGCCAACGGCAGCCGCACCGGTTGGTGGGGCACAAGCTCGGGCACCGAAGCTTTTCTGGACCAGGTCGTCACTTGGAGGGAGCTCGGCTTCAATTTTTGCCACAAACGAGGAGACTACGATCGATTCGAGTCCCTCCCGGCCTGGGCTTTGAAAACCCTGCAAGAACATGCGCGCGACGAACGGGCCCAGGTGTACACCCTGGCGCAATTTGAAAGCGCCGCAACCCATGACCCGCTCTGGAACGCGGCACAGACAGAGCTGGTGCGCGATGGTCGAATCCATAACTACCTTCGAATGCTGTGGGGAAAGAAAATCATTGAATGGACGCGCACCCCGGAAGAAGCCCTACAGGTCATGCTGGAACTCAACAACAAGTATGCGCTCGATGGGCGCGATCCAAACTCGTATAGTGGAATCTTCTGGTGCCTGGGGCGTTATGACCACCCCTGGAGGCCTGAGCGGCCCATCTTCGGGACGGTCCGCTACATGAGTTCAGCCAACACCGCACGCAAATTCGACGTCCGTGACTACATCCGGAAATACAGTCCCCTTCCAAACATTGAATGAAGACACGCAGTTCGGAAAATGATTCCAAATTGATTCTGCTGACCGGCGCCACAGGTTACGTCGGCGGTCGCTTGCTTCACTCGCTCGAAGCCGCCGGCCTCCGCGTGCGCTGCCTCTCGCGCCACCCCGAAGCTCTGCGCCAGCGCGTCGGTCTCGCCACTCAGATCGCCCAAGGCGACGTCCTCGATCTAGCGTCTCTTGCCCCCGCCATGTTTGGCGTGCACACCGCTTATTACCTGGTGCATTCGATGGCCTCGGTCAATTCTTTCGAAGAGGAAGACGCTCGCGCCGCGCATGCCTTTGCCTCCGCCGCGCGCCATGCGGGTGTGAAGCGCATCATCTATCTCGGCGGACTCGGCCGCGGCCGCGATCTTTCCGCGCACCTTAGAAGCCGCCAGGAAGTCGGCCGCATCCTCAGGGAATCCGGGGTGCCCACCATCGAGTTTCGAGCTTCGATCATCATCGGGTCGGGCAGCGCATCATTCGAAATGATCCGCGCGCTGGTCGAGAAACTTGCGGTGATGATTACTCCGCGCTGGGTCAAGACCCGCACGCAGCCCATCGCCATCGAGGATGTGATCGCCTATCTACTCCAGGCGCTCGACCTCGGAATCACGGACAGCAGAATCTTTGAAATTGGCGGCCCCGACCAAATCAGCTATTTGGATCTGATGATGGAGTACGCCCATCAGCGCGGACTCAAGCGCTGGATGATTCCCGTTCCCGTGCTCTCTCCCAGGCTATCCAGCCTGTGGTTGGGCCTGGTCACTCCCGTTTACGCCCGCGTCGGCCGCGAGCTGGTGGACAGTTTGCGCAACGAAACGATTGTGCGAGACCCAGCTGTCAACGAAGTCTTCTCGATTCGCCCGCTCGGTTTTCGCCAAGCTCTCAGCCGCGCTCTCGCGAATGAGGACCAGGGCTTTGCCCAAACGCGCTGGTCCGACGCATTTTCTTCCCTGGGCGACTCGCCTCAGTGGGGCGGAGTGAAATTCGGCCGGCGTATCGTCGATTCACGCTCGGCGCAGGTACGCTGCTCCCCGGCGGCCGCCTTCCGTCCCCTCGAACGATTGGGAGGCCGCACCGGCTGGTATTTCGGGAATTGGCTCTGGCGCCTCCGGGGTTTCCTCGATCTTTTGTTCGGCGGCGCCGGCATGCGCCGCGGGCGCCGCGTGCCCGATTATCTTTTTGCCGGCGATACTCTGGATTTCTGGCGCGTGGAAGAAGTCCAGCGCAACCGCCTGCTCCGCCTGTCTGCGGAAATGCGCCTTCCCGGCCGGGCCTGGTTGCAATTTGAAGTCGTGCCGTTCGGAGCCGGCTCGCTCATTCGCCAGACGGCCATCTTCGATCCCGTCGGAGTGCTGGGCCAGCTTTACTGGTACGTGTTATATCCGATCCATCAGTTCGTCTTTGCCGGAATGCTGAAGGGGATTGTGCGCGCCATGGACGAATCGCATGAATCCCGTGAGATAAAAAAGCGGAGTGACGCGCCTACAGCCCCATCCCTTCGCTAAATATATCTCCGCGTCCAGTCGCTCACCGTGCGCGCCAGTTCCTGCAACACCTCCGCATCGGTTTTGCCCGAGCTCTTCAGAACGTGAAAGGAGTGATCCGCCGTTTCGATCACGTGCAACGTCGCTCGGCCGCCGAGCTGCTTGCAAATAGGGCGCAGCAGCTTGAGATCGGCCAGCGAGTCGCGTGTTCCTTGCAGGAATAGCATCGGCAAGCCGGCCTCGCGCAGATGTTCCGCGCGCTTTGTGCCCGGCTGCTTCGGCGGGTGCAGCGGAAAGCCGAAAAATACCAACCCGCGAACCCCGCCCAAACCGCCTTCCCGCGCCGCATCGTTCGAAGTCATTCGTCCGCCCAGCGACTTTCCTCCGGCGAACAACGGCAGCTCCGGAGCCGCCTCCGAAGCAGAGCGGACCGCCGCGGCCACGCTTGCGGTTAGGACCGCCGGTCGATCCGGAATTTTCCGCTGCTGCTCCATGTAGGGAAACTGGAAACGAAACGTCGCCACCTTCGCTTCCGCGAGCTCGCTCCCGAGCGATTGCATGAAAGGGTGATTCATTCCCGCGCCTGCGCCGTGCGCCAGGACCAGCAGGCTCTCCGCATTCCGCGGCCGCTCAAAAATCGCGGACACCTCCCCCGCATTTGGGACCTCAAAGCGAGCGCTCTTGCTCATCGACATGGGGAGGGAGGATTCGCCAGCAGTTGCGGCGAAGAATCTACTTCAACGTCTTGTTCAGGAATGTAATCGTCCGGGTCCACGCATCCGCCGCAGCCTCCGGACGATAACCCGTCTGATTGTTGGGATTTTCAAACGCGTGGCCCGCGCCCTGATAAATCTTGATGTCCACGCGCCGGTGCATCGTTTGCATGGATTTCTCGAATGCATGCACATCCGCAGGAGTTATCCCGCGATCCTCCGCCCCGAAATTTCCCAGCAGCGGGGCTATGATCTGCTGGATGTCGTTCGGATCGGTCGGCAACTCCCCGTAATTCACCACGCAAGCCGCCAGCCGCGGCTGATGCATCGCCAGTTCCAGCGAGTAGCCTCCGCCCATGCACCATCCCACCGAGCCGATGCGATCGCCGTTCACATCGCTCCTCGCGCTCAGGTACGCATAGGCCGCGAGCAGATCGCCCACCGCGCGGTCTTTCGGCATGCGGCTCAATTCGTGCGCTTCCATCGGATCCGTCGCGGTTTTTCCGCGATAGAGGTCCACCGCCAGCGCCACGTAGCCCTGGTCCGCGATTTTTCTCGTTTGCTCCTTCACCCAATCGTTCAGTCCCCACCATTCGTGAATCACGATCACGCCCGGATAGCGTCCGGCCTTCTCCGGCGTAGCCAGAAAGCCGCTCACCGTTTCCTTCCCGCTGGGGAATGTCACCGTCTCCGTCTTAATCTCGACGCCGCGAGCGGTCAGAATGCACAGGAATAGTAATGGCACGAGAGCTGCGTACAGGAACGGGAGCTTGCGCTTCATGAAGGGCCATCCTCTCTCAATTACTTCCACGGACATTATAGTAACTGCACAGGCATTGCAATCGGGCTCCCCGCGCGTCGAAGCCCGCAGAAGCCCGATGCGCGTGTTGTCGGATGGTATTTGCAGCGGCGCGGGATGCTAAGCGGCGCGTTCCACCGTCACCGCCGTCCCGTAGGCCAGCACTTCCGTCACGCCCTGCATCATCTCATTCGCGTCATATCGCACGCCGATCACGGCGTTGGCCCCGCGCTCGATGGCGTGTTGCATCATCAGTTCCAGAGCCTCTTCGCGCGTCTTCTCGCACATTTCTTCGAAGAGCGTGATGTTGCCGCCGATGAGCGTTTCGAGCGAGGCCCCTATCGTCCCAAAAATACTGCGCGAGCGTACCGTGATTCCCCGCACCAATCCCAGGTTGCGCACAACCCGGTAACCCGGTAGCTCGAACGCCGTCGTAATCATGTTCTCGTTCACGGTCGCATCCATTTCATTCTCCTTTTTCTTCTTCGCGCCAGGATATTTCGCAGGAGAGTATCACAGCCTTCCCGGCTCCTGGACTCGCTGCTGCTTCGTCGAATCTCACCCCGGCCCAAGCGACTTTTCAGGGCATCCCGCATAGACAAAATTCGTCAAGATTTGGAGAGCGCTCCGCCGCACTCAGGCCTGCCGCTCCACCGCCCCGCGGGATCTCATTGATAATTAGAGATATATGTGATGTGCCGTTTCGGTACCTAGCCCCCTCCGTTCTGGCAAATTATTTGCCCTAGTAGTTCCCGTACCCCGCCAGGGAGTACAAGAGATTTTAGGTTTCCATCTCAAGGAGAAATGAAGACATGAATAAGAAACAGAAGGGTTTCTCGCTGATCGAATTGCTGATCGTCGTGGCGATTATTTTGATCATCGCGGCCATCGCCATTCCGAACTTGCTTCGCGCCCGCATCGCGGCCAATGAGTCGTCCGCGGTGGGCTCCGTACGCTCCATCGTTACCGCCGAAGTGACCTATTCTTCGACCTGGGGCACCGGCTATTCCACCAACCTGGCCAAGCTGGGTGGCGCGATTCCTTGCGTCGCATCGGCCGCCACGGCTTGTTTGCTTGACCCGGTTCTCGCGGGCGGCACCAAGAGCGGCTACACCATCAATGCAATCGGTGGCGCGGCTGTTGGCGGTGTGGTCCCGACCTTCGTTGACTATGCCGTTCCGGTCACCGTGGGACAGACTGGTCAGCGCGGTTTCTGCTCCGACGAATCCGGTGTGGTCCGCTTTGACCCCACGGGTTTGCTCACGCCTGCAACCGACGTTGCTTGCCAGGCGGAAACGGCGCTTCAGTAGTCTCTGCTAGGCGATTGAAATCGAAGCGGGAAGGAAGCAATTCCTTCCCGCTTTTTTTTTGCGAAGCTTGATGCGAAGATCACGGCCGGCAGCCGCGCGGACACCCTTCCGTAGAGGCCTATTAAAGGCCGTTTCACCGGACACGAATCGTCAACATTTCGCGGTTCTCATCACACTGCCCCGCAACCGCGCTGTTCCGCTTCGGGACAGTCCTTCTCCATCACCGTGATACTGGGTGGCATACGCACTGTCAGTCCGCGGTCCATTGAATTCGGGATGGTGGCCAGCAGAGTGCACCTAACGTGTTGTACCCCGCCAGGGATCACTTAGAAAGCAGCTCTACCCCCGCCCGGTATTTCAAGAAAAATTCGGGTTCAGTTTTCAAGGAGAAAGTATGAATAGGAAACAGAAAGGTTTCTCGTTAATCGAATTGCTGATCGTCGTGGCGATTATTTTGATCATCGCGGCCATCGCCATTCCGAACTTGCTTCGCGCCCGCATCGCGGCCAATGAGGCCTCCGCTGTGGGTTCTACGCGCTCTGTCGTAACTGCCCAAGTGACTTATTCTTCCACCTGGGGCACCGGCTTTTCCTCGACCTTGGCCAAGCTCGGTGGCGCGATTCCTTGCGTTGCCTCGGCTGCCACGGCTTGCTTGATTGACCCGGTTCTCGCCGGCGGCACCAAGAGCGGCTATACGATGAATTCGATCGGTGGCGCGGCTGTTGGCGGCATCGTTCCAACCTTCGTTGCCTATGCCGTTCCGGTCACCGTGGGACAGACTGGTCAGCGCGGTTTTTGTTCTGACGAATCCGGTGTGGTGCGTTTTGACCCCACGGGTTTGCTGACGCCTGCAACAGACGTTGCTTGCCAGACAGAAACAGCACTTCAGTAGTCTGTAGTTCGGTCGTTCAGATCGAGACGGGAAGGAAGCGATTCCTTCCCGTTTTTTTTTGCGCCCGCAAGAACCTGCCCAGCGACGTTTAGGGCTGCGGCGGTCGAGCGCGCTTCGCCTCATACACTATGTCGCGCCGATGCATTTCCTGGGCCGTGTCGAAAGCCCCCACCGCTGCGAGCGCCGCGCACGAAACCAGCAAGCCCAGCCCCGCTCCGCCAAGTCCGCCCAAGAGCCAACGTGCGTGGTTACCATGCTCTGCGTCCGCCACTGCTCCTGCCGTCACGCCAATCAGTCCTCCGCCCACCGCGCCGGTCGCCATCCAGCGCTTGCCGTCCGGCACATACGGCCGGCGAAAGCGCACCACGGTTCGAATGCTCGCGCGGTCCACGTCACGCAGCCATCCGGCGCCCGGCCCACCCCCGCTGCGCTCAGCCGTAGCGACCTGCAGTCCCGTATTGTTCACGTCCTCAATCCGTCCGCTCAAGTTCTCTCCGCTCCATAGCGAAATTTCGATGTAGGCTCCGCGCTTCAGCTTCTTCACGTTGTCCCAGTCGCCGTTGCTTCGTGCCGGAAGTTCGGGCGCGAGCAACAGCGCCATGAGTAGTGCCGCAAGTGTTCGGCGCATGGGTGGCTCCTCCAAGACTCGCGGGTGAGTCTAGAAGCGCACCGGGCGCAGCAGTGCTCTTCCTGTGACACTTTCTCGGGTGTCACATCGCCGTGTGCCGAAGAAAGCTTCAGACCGGAAGAAGCAGCGGACTGCGGATGAACTGCTCGTAGTGTTGTAATTCCGCCAAAGAAGTTTCCGAAACAAGCGGGAACGGCACCGCGCGAACCGTTTTCGGAAGTTCCGGCACGGTAACCAAATCGCACACCACCGCCGCCGTCTCTCGCAATCCTCGCCGCCAGTTCGCTTTGCGCGCGTCGCGAAATACCAGGCTATCCGAGTGAAAGCCCGCGGCAATCAGCATCGTGCGCGCCAATTTCAGGAAACCCGGCCACCGTGAGGCTACGCCCAGAAGAATGCCCGCCGGCGCGGGTAACCATCCGGCGAGCGAGGCCGGCACCGATCGTACCTGCAGCACCAGCAGCTCGCTTCCCTCCGGCAACTCGCGCCGAACCATTTTTTCCTTGCCCGCCAGTGTCACCGGAATCGCTGCTTCGAGCAGCTCGGAAAATGGGGAACCTTCCAGGCCGCAGCTCTTCACCGGCAGAGTCACTCGCTGTTGCATCTCCATCGCCAGGATTCGTCGCAACTCCTCGTCCGGCTCGATCAGAACGAAGTGATCGGGCGCCTGCAATTCAAACCAGTGGCGCAGCCGCGAGCGCACGGTCGTCAACGGAATGCCGAGCCTGCGTGCCGAGCGCAGAAGCTCGCCGATGAGCTGATCGAGCGCCAGGGGCGGCGAAAGCGCGTTTTCCGGTTTGGTGTCCCGAACGTACACCCCACTCCCGCGGCGAAATTCCACCCAACGCTCGCGCTCAAGCTGCCGGTATCCGGCGCTGACCGTATTCGGATGCAGATGGAAACGCCGCGCGAGTTCCCGCGTGCTCGGCAGCCGCTGGCCCGCTGCCAGGTCGTCGCTCAGAATCCCAAGAATGATTTGCGTCACCAGCTGCTCGCGGAGCGTGACACCGCTTTCATGGGCAAACCAGAGTTGCATGAGCCAGCATTCTAACCCCGGGCAGCTGTTTCACGGCAGCGCCGCCATGGAGAAACAACTAAGCGGGGTAATCCGGGTAGATTACTTTCGGGAATCGGAGACTTATGAGCAGGGCGCACACACCTAAGACTAAAAACACGATAACACTGCCCTCCGGCCCGGCCGTACCTCCCGTAAGCCAATTAGGTCCTTGCACCGAGGTATTCAGAAATCTCCCGACGCCAATTAGTCCGCTGTCCGGCGTGCCATAGAAAAAAGTTTCCGCCCAATCCCACGCTGCGTGATAGCCGAGCGCGAACCACAGCGTGCCGGTGCGCCGAATCATCAAACAGAACAGCAAGCCGGTCACAATGACTTGCAATATGCCGAGAACGTTTTCTCCGGGATTGCCCAGGTGCGCCAAGCCGAATACCGTCGAAGTAAATGCTGCTGCCCGCCAAAACCCAATACGCCGCGCGAAACTGAAGAGCCAGTAACCACGAAAGGCAAACTCTTCGCTCACCGCCACGGCAACAAATACGGCAGCCCATCCCAGCGCATAGCGGTAAAGCTCGCCTCCCGATAGCGCCACGGAATCGATGTGAAAGTGGCCCGACGCGCGAAGGATTAGCAGAATCGCCGAAAGCATGGCGAAGCCCCACACGCAGCCTTCCCAAAATCTGATTCCCAGCGCCTGGCGCGGCGGCATGCCGTAATCATCCAGCGGCCGTTTCTCCATGCGCGATACGATCCAGGTCGCCAGCACAACAAAAAACGCCATTACCGCTTTGGTCGGTAGTTCTGTCTGGACGTTGAAAAGGGAGCCGCTCGCGCCGGTCTGTTTGAACAGATGGTGCAAGGCGGCGATCAGGACGCCCGGAAGAATGAATCCGAGTCCCACCCAGATGAACAACCGGATTCTATCGGCGCGCCCCCAGGGTCGCCCCTGCGCCTCCGGCGGTTTCAGATCTTGAGCGGCGTTGGGTTCGTTCGGCAATTTGCTGGCCTCCTGCTCTAGCGATTGTGCCAGTCAAACCTGCGCCACGCCAGCGCGGCACACCACTCAACCCCTGGCATTTCGGCCCGGAAGTGTGCTACCGTTTGTCGTGGTTGAACGCGACAAACTCGGAAGAAGTTGCTCGAACGAGGCAGCCGGCCGCCTCGCTCTTTCCGCCCGTTCCGTCTTGCATCATCAGTCTCATTATTTGTGTTCATCTGTGTCTATCTGTGGTGTCTTTCGAAGCGAGACTAAAATCGGCCCTCGTAAATCTGCCGAAATCCGACGAAAAATGGACCGCAAAACACCCATTTCTAATCGATACTGTGTTCGAATAGAAACGTCCGTAACTCACACAAAACAAAGCACCGGCAATTTTCTAATCGATACTCAGAACGCCACTAATTGCACCGTGTCATCCGCCCGTTCCGTCTTGCATCATCAGTCTCAATATCTGTGTTCATCTGCGTTTATCCGTGGTGCTTTTCAAACCGAAACGAGCGCCTGGCCCGTCCAATGACCACAAATATCCGCAATATCGCCATCATCGCCCACGTGGATCACGGTAAGACCACCCTCGTTGACGCCATGCTGCGCCAGAGTGGGATCTTCCGCGCCAACCAGGAGCTGGTCGAGCGCGTGATGGATTCGAACGATCTCGAGCGCGAACGCGGCATCACCATTCTGGCCAAAAATACCGCGCTCACCTACCACGACACCAAAATCAATATCGTGGACACGCCCGGCCACAGCGATTTCGGTGGTGAAGTGGAACGCGCCCTGCGCATGGTGGATGGAGTTTTGCTTCTGGTGGATGCGAGCGAGGGCCCGCTGCCGCAGACGCGCTACGTGCTGCAGAAAGCGCTCGCGGCCAAGCTTCCTCCGATTATCGTGCTCAATAAAATTGATCGCGCCGACGCGCGTCCCGCCGCCGTGCTCGACGAAATCTATGACCTCTTCATCGATCTGGACGCCAATGAAGACCAGCTCGATTTTCCCGTGCTCTACACCAATGCGCGAACCGGAGTGGCGCACCGCCAGGTTGGCGACTCTTCACCCAATCTTCAGCCGCTGTTCGAAACCATTGTGGCTTCCATTCCGCCGCCTTCGGGCGATCCCGAAGCCGTGCTCCAAATCCAGGTGACCAACCTCGATTACAGCGACTATCTCGGCCGCGTGGCCATCGCCCGCGTCTTTCAGGGAACGCTCAAGCGCGGCACCGAAGTGGGCATCGCAAAACTCTCAGGAGTAATTCAGCCCACCAAGATCACCAAGCTATTCACGTTTCGCGGCTTGGAACGCGACGAAACCGAGGAAGTCACCGCCGGAGATATTGTCGCCATCGCCGGCGTCGAAGGCATTCAAATCGGCGAAAGCATCACGGACCTCGAACATCCCGAGCCGCTCGAGCCGCTCTTGATCGATGAGCCTACCTTGACCATGGTCTTCACCGTCAATACTTCGCCCTTCGCCGGCCGCGAAGGGCAATACGTCACTTCGCGCGACCTCCGCGCCCGGCTCGATCGCGAATTGCTGACCAATGTTTCCCTGCGTATTGAAGACATGGGCGCCACGGATTCCTTTCGCGTGCTTGCTCGCGGCGAGCTGCAACTCGCCATTTTGATCGAGACCATGCGCCGCGAAGGTTACGAACTTATGGTCGCCAAGCCCGAAATCGTGGTGAAGACGGAAAACGGCCGCCGCCTCGAGCCTCTCGAAGTTCTCATCGTCGATTGCCCCGAGGCTTTTATCGGCATCGTGATGGAAACTCTCGGCAGCCGCCGCGGCGAAATGACGAAAATGGTGAACCATCACTCCGGCCGCGTGCGCATGGAATTCCGCATTCCCTCGCGCGGGCTGATTGGCTTGCGCAGCCAGTTGCTCACCGATACCCGCGGCACTTCCCTGATCCATTCCCTGCTCGAAGGCTGGACCGAATATGCCGGCGATATGGCCGCGCGGCTTACCGGCGCGCTCGTCTGCGATCGTCCCGGAGTCTCCACCGCCTACGCCGTTTGGGGCATTCAGGAACGCGGAGAAATGTTCGTGGGGCCCGGCGTCGAAGTGTACGAAGGAATGATCGTCGGCGAAAACTCGCGCGAAGACGACATGAACGTGAACATCACGCGCGAAAAAAAGCAGACCAACATGCGTTCCTCGAGCGCCGACGAGGCCATTCGCCTGATCCCTCCGCGCGAACTCACTCTGGAAAAGGCCATCGAGTTCATTTCCGACGACGAGTTCGTGGAAGTCACGCCGAAATCCATTCGCCTGCGCAAGAAAGTGCTCGACGCCAAAAAGCGCCCCAAGCGCTGGCAGGAGATTCGCGCCAGCGCAGAGTCCGCGTCCTGAAACGCGCTGGTCCAGGCTTTCGGGCCGGGACCTCGATTTTAGTGTTCGCTAGCGGGACGGGAGATTCCCACGAGCGGGCAAACTGACGGCCTTTCTGCTTGCAAAACCGTTCTAATTGAAACAATATAAGCCACTTATCAATTGTCTAACACCGGAAGCCGGTGTGCGGATGTATTTCGCGAGGTTGGTGTATTGTGGACATCGCACGGCCAGAAGTTAAGAGACAGAAAAAGATCCGACGGATCATCTATATCGTCGTGGCGGTGGCTCTGATCTCCGTCACCACCTACGCCCTGTCGAAGCTCAAGCCCGCCGCTCCGTCCGTCGATGCTGCCACCGTATGGCCCGATACCGTGAAGCGCGGCCCCATGCTCCGCAACGTCCAGGGCCTCGGAACATTGGTGCCCGAAACCATCCGCCTGATCCCGGCCGCCACCGATGGCCAGGTGGTGCAACGCTATCTCCTGCCCGGCACGCCCGTCAAAGCAAACACCGTGATCCTGGACATGGGCAACCCCGAATTGCAGCAAACGGCTCTCGACGCCGAGTATCAATTGCGCGGCGCGGAAGCGAACCTGGAGCAGACCAAGGCGCTGCTGCAAAACCAGCTTATGGACAAGCGCACGCAGGCTGCGGCGATCAGCTCCGCCTACCACACCGCGCTCCTCGATGAAGAAACCAACCAAAAACTCTCGGAGAATGGGCTGGTTTCCGATTTGATTTACAAGAAATCCAAAGTGGCGGCGCAAGAACTTGCCAAGCAGGACGACCTGGCGCAGAAAGAAGTGGAGACCTTCTCGAACTCGATCGCCGCGCAACTCGCCGTGCAACAGGCCAGCGTGGATGAAAAGCGCGCGATGAATAACCTGAAGAAATCGCAGTTGGACCAGTTGCACATTCGCCCGGGAATCGACGGCATGTTGCAGGAACTCGACGTAGAGGTCGGCCAGAAGGTGCTGCAAGGTACGGTTCTGGCGCGCGTGGCGCAGCCCACGCAGCTCAAGGCCGCGCTCAAGATCGCCGAGACGCAGGCCAAGGACATTCAGATCGGGCAGAAGGCTTCGGTGGACACGCACAACGGCGTCATCCCCGGCCACGTGATGCGCATCGATCCTTCGGTGGTAAACGGAACGCGCACGGTGGATATCAAGCTGGACGGCCCGTTGCCGCAGGGCGCCGTCCCGGACTTGAGCGTGGAAGGCACCATCGAACTCGAGCGCCTGGCGGACGTGCTGTACGTCGGCCGGCCGGTGCATGGCGAAGCGAACAGCACCGTGGGACTGTTCAAAGAAATTGACGGCGGGAAGGAAGCGGTTCGCGTGCAAGTGCAGCTGGGACGCACGTCGGTGAACACGGTTGAAATCGTGAAGGGCTTGCAGGTCGGAGACACCGTAATTCTTTCCGACATGTCGGCCTGGGACAATTACGACCGCGTGCAATTGAAATAACCAGGGAACATTTAGGGGTCTTGGGATCGTAACTATATCTTAGCGAGAGAGTCGAACGCAGGCGAGGAGCTCAGCATGGAACCGACCGCAAAATCAATGATCCTTCTGGAAGGCGTCACCAAGGTGTTTTACACCGACGAAGTGGAGACGCACGCGCTCGGCGGCGTGCATCTGGACATCAAGAACGGCGAGTTTCTTTCCATCGCCGGCCCGTCGGGCTGCGGCAAGTCCACGCTGCTTTCCATCCTGGGCTTGCTCGATTCGCCCACCGACGGGAATTACTGGATCAATTCACAGCCGGTGGCCAACCTCTCCCTTTCCGATCGCACGCGCATCCGCAACCGCGAGATCGGGTTCATCTTTCAGGCCTTCAACCTGATCGGTGACTTGACCGTGTACGAAAACGTCGAATTACCGCTGACCTATCGCAGCATGGCTTCGGCCGAGCGCAAAAAGCGCGTGCAGGAAGTGCTCGAGCGCGTGGGCATGGCCCACCGCATGAAGCATTATCCTTCGCAGCTTTCCGGCGGCCAACAGCAGCGCGTGGCCGTGGCGCGCGCGCTGGTGGGATCGCCTTCCATCCTGCTGGCGGACGAGCCCACCGGAAACCTGGACTCGAAGAACAGCGAAGCAGTGATGGATTTGCTGCGGCAGCTGCACCGCGAGGGCGCGACAATCTGCATGGTTACGCACGACCCGCGCTACGCCAGCATCGCCGACCGCACCATTCATCTCTTCGACGGGCGCATCGTCGAGGAAACCATCGGCTCGCGCAGCGCGTCGGTGTAAGCCGGTTCAACCCTGATTCTGAAAATTTCCCCCGTGTAGCAGCCGGGAAAAACATTCGGCCGCGTGCGCATGGGTGTGTCTATGCGGCGGCGAATGCGCGGAGGCGAAATGGGAACGCTGGTTCAGGACGTCCGCTACGGAATCCGGCTGCTGGCAAAGAATCCGGGCTTCACTGCCATCGCGATTCTGACGCTCGCGCTCGGCATTGGCGCGAACACCGCGATCTTCAGCGTGCTGGATTCCGTGCTGCTGCGCGCGCTCCCGGTGGAACATTCCGAACGATTGGTTTTGCTCACCGATCCCGACGCGCACGGCGCCTCTTTCGGCAGCGAATCTGGAGACCGTACCCTTCTCGCTTACTCCGAATTCGAATATCTGCGCGACCACAACGAAGTGTTTTCGGGAATCTTCGCGGCGGACAGCAGCCTTCCGGAGGTGCGCGCCGTTTTCAGCAACACCGCCGCCGGCGCAAGCGGACCCGAAGAATCGATTCGTGTGCGGCTCGTCAGCGGAGGATTTTTTTCCACGCTTGGAGCCAAACCTGCGGCGGGCCGATTTTTTTCCACGGAAGTAGATCGCGCGCGAGGCGGCTCGCCCTTCGCGGTGATCAGCTACGCCCTGTGGAAACAGCGCTTCGCTCTGGATCCGTCCGCCATCGGCAAGACGATTCAGATCCGCCAAACATCGTTCGAGATCGTGGGCGTCGCGCCGCCGGGATTTTTCGGCGAAACCGTGGGAGAAGCGCCGGACGCGTGGGTTCCAGCCATGATGCAGGATGCGATTTATCCCGGGCACGATCTGCTGACCGCTTCGCAGGATTTGACGAACTTACACACTTGGCTGCAAGTGATGGCGCGGCTCAAGCCGGGAGTAACTCCGAAGCAGGCCAAGGCCGATATCAACGTTGTTTTCAAACGCCTGCTCGACGCGCTAGGGTCCACGATGAGTCCGCAGGACCGCCACGGCGCAGAGGATCAGCGCATCAATTTGCAACCAGGCGGCCGTGGTTCTTCCGCCCTAAAGCAAGCCTTCGGAGAACCGCTCAAAGTACTCATGGCCCTGGTGGGACTTGTATTGCTGATTGCCTGTGCCAATGTGGCCAACTTGCTGCTGGCGCGCGGTGCGGCCCGGCAAAAAGACTTTGCCGTGCGTCTGGCTATCGGCGCGGGCCGCTCTCGCCTGATTCGGCAATTGATGGCGGAGAGCCTGCTGCTGGCCTTTGCGGGCGCTGCCGCCGGACTGGTGTTGGCGCAATGGGCCGACACGCTGCTTCTGCGCATGGTTTCAAAAGTCTCCGGAGCGCCCGAATCCATCCAACTCAACTTGGGACTCGACGCGCGCATGCTAGGCTTCACCTTCGCTGTCGCCGTGTTGACCTCCATTCTGTTCGGGCTTATTCCGGCGCTGCGCGCCACGCGCCTGGATCTTTCGCCGATCTTGAAGTCCAGCTCCAGCGGCGCGTCGGGCGAAACGGCGCATCGCCGATTGCCCGCGGGCAAAGTGCTGGTGATTGCGCAGGTGGCGATTTCACTCATCCTTCTGGTTGCCGCGGGACTCTTCGTGCACAGCCTCTCGCGATTGAGCGAGGTCAATCTCGGTTACGCCCGCGAAAACCTGCTCTTGTTCCGCTTGGACGCCGCTCCCGGCGGCTACCAGGGACCTGCCATTCTCCGCCTGCACCAAACTTTGCTCGAAAAATTCTCAGGACTTCCCGGCGTGCGCGCCGCGACGCTTTCAAGCGACGGCCTTTTCAGCCATTCAGAATCCTCCGATCCCATATCGGTGGAGGGCTACACGCCCAACCCCGGCGAGGAAATGCATTCTCGAATGGACCACGTCGGTCCGGGATATTTTTCGACGGTGGGAATTCCGGTGCTGATGGGGCGGGAAATCGGTCCCCAGGACAGCGGCAACGGGCCGCGCGCCGCGGTGATCAACCAAACCTTCGCCCAACACTTCTTCGCCAAGACAAATCCGCTCGGGAAGAAGGTGCGCGACACCTACCCGGGAAATCCGCAAGGAGTGGAGATCGTAGGTGTGGTTGCCGATGCGAAATACAACAGCTTGCGAGAGAAAACTCCCGAGCGGATCTACGCGCCGTATTTCAATCCCATGTGGGAACACTCCACTGCCGTTTATGAAATTCGCACGTTTGCAGATCCCGCCAGTGTAAGCGCGGCGCTGCGCAAGGCGGTGCAGGACACCAATTCGCTTCTTCCGGCGATTGAGATTAAGACTATGTCCGGGTTGGTGGAGGACTCCATCGATACTGACCGCTTTGTCGCGCGGCTTTCGGGCGCGTTCGGCTTGCTCGCCATACTTCTCGCCGGCATCGGACTTTACGGCGTCATGGCTTACACCGTGGCGCGGCGCACGCGAGATATCGGAATTCGCATGGCGCTCGGCGCGGAGTCGAGTGGCGTCCTCTGGCTCGTGCTGCGCGAAACGCTGCTGCTGGTTCTCATCGGCGTCGCTGTGGGTTTGCCGGTTGCGCTCGGCGGAACCTGGCTGCTGAAGAGCATGTTGTTCGGCCTGGGAGGGGTGGATCCTGTCGTGATTTTTGCAGCGGCTGTTTCGCTTGGAATTATAGCCGCGTTGGCAGGCTTCATCCCCGCGCGCCGTGCGATGCGCGTGGATCCCATGGTGGCGCTGCGATACGAATAACAAGGAGTTTTAACTTGGAGACACTGTTACAGGACATCCGTTATGGCGTTCGAATGCTGACGAGGAATCCGGGCTTCATGATCGTCGCCATCATTACCCTCGCGCTGGGCATCGGCGCGAATACGGCCGTCTTCAGCATGGTGGACGGAATTCTGCTGCGGCCCCTGCCGGTGCAGGACCCTGCGCAGATCACGGTTCTCGCGTACCAACAGCAGAAGGGAAGCATTCATACGCAGTTTTCCGTCGCCGCCTATCGCGACATTCGCAGCCAATCCTCCGAAGTATTCTCCGATGTGTTCGCCTACCAGGTTGACCTGGACGGCCTGAGCGTGGATGGTAAGGCCGATCGCATCGTGACCAGCTACGTTTCCGGAAATTTTTTCTCCGCGCTGGGAATCAGGCCGGAAGTCGGTCGATTTATCCTGCCCTCGGAAGGCGAGACGCTGGGAGCCGATCCTATAATGGTCCTTAGCTACTCCTACTGGAAGACGCGCTTCGGAGGAGATCCTGCCATCGTAGGGCGCAAAGTTTCGGTGGATGGCCATCCCATCACGATCGTCGGTGTAGCGCCGCGAGGATTCGTCGGAATCTTTCCCTTCTTGAGCATTCAGGGCTATTTGCCGCTTGGCATGCTGGAAATGGGAGGCGCGCCGGAAGATTTCATGACCAACCGCCAGATTCGCAATCTGCCGGTGCTCGGCCGCTTGCGTCCGGGTACGCGTCTTCAGGAGGCGCAGGCTTCTCTATCGGTGATAGGCCGGCGCTTGTCGCAGCAATATCCGGAAGTTGAAAAGGATTTGAGCCTTCAGGTCTACCCGGAACTGCGCGCGCGGCCGCAACCCGATCCGAACAATACTTTGCTGGTGATCTCGGGACTTTTCTTGAGCTTGACGGCGCTTGTTTTGCTGCTCGCCTGCGTAAACGTGGCCAACATTCTGCTCGTCCGTGCTACCGTGCGCGAACGCGAGATGGCCATTCGCGCCGCCCTGGGTGCCGCGCGATTTCGCCTCGTGCGTCAATTGCTGACGGAAAGTGTTCTGCTCGCCCTTCTCGGCGGAATCGGAGGAATTTTTCTCGGTTACTGGGGCAGTTCGGCACTGGCCTCCCTCAACTTTCAAACCGATCTTCCCGTGCATCTCGATTTCGGCTTTGACTGGCGCGTGTTTGGCTACGCCACGGCCGCGGCGATGTTGACTGGAATCATCGTCGGCCTGGTGCCCGCGATTCGCGCCTCGCGAGGAAACCTGGCCGCCATTCTGCACGAAGGCGGGCGTGGCGTCGTGGGCGGCAAAAATCGCTTGCGCACCGGCCTGGTGGTGGCGCAGGTGGCAGGCTCGCTCGTGCTTCTAATCATTGCAGGGCTTTTCGCTCGGAGTCTCGGAAAAGCTCAGAACACCAACCTGGGCTTCGATCCCGACCATGTTCTGAATCTCACCATGGATCCCCTGGAAATCGGATTCAACCAGCAGCAGACGCGCGATTTTTACAAGAGCGTTCTGACCCGCGTCGGTTCCCTTCCCGGAGTGGTGTCTGCGAGCACTGCAACCGCGACGCCCATGGGCTATTACAACAACAACGACACGCTCACGATCGAAGGGTATCAGCCGCCCGCCGGCCAGCCGCTTCCGTCTGCCACGTACAACATCATTTCCATAGACTACTTCCGCACCATGCAAATTCCCATGCTGCGTGGCAGAGCTTTTACCGACGCCGACGGGGAAAATGCCCAGTACGTCGCGATCCTCAGCGAATCTATGGCAAAGAAGTTCTGGCCCGACGCAGATTCCATCGGACGGCAATTTCAGATGAATACGGATGCGAAACATTCGATGGTCGTCGTCGGCGTGGTGAAGGACGTGCGGTATCAGGGTGTCACCGGTGTGGTCGCGCCGGTTTTTTATGCTCCATTTGTGCAACATCAGCCGGGCAACTCCTTGCAATTTCTTCAGGTGCGCACGGGAGCAGCGCCCGAAACAATGATCCCGGAAATCGAGCGCGCCATCCAATCGCTCGCGCCGCAGCTTCCAGTTTTTGACGTGGAAACGATGAGGCAAGCTCTCTACACCCTCAACGGGTTGCTGGTCTATCGGGTTGGCGCAGGACTGGCGGCTGTTCTTGGCGTCTTGGGATTGATCCTGGCAATCGTGGGAGTTTATGGCGTGGTCTCCTATGCCGCCAGCCAGAAGACGCACGAAATCGGGGTTCGCATGGCGCTCGGAGCGCAGCCTGCGGACATTCTGAAAATGATTTTCAGTCAGGGATTGTTCATCGTGGCGATTGGGTTGGCGGTTGGAATCGCAACGGCCCTGGCCGCGGCGCAAGTAGTTGGAAAGTTCCTGACCGTAAGCGCTATGGACCCTGTGACGTATGTCGCGGTTTCGGCAATCCTCACAGCTGTAGCTCTGGCAGCTTGCTACATTCCTGCGCGGCGAGCGATGCGCGTGGATCCGATGGTGGCGCTGCGATATGAATGAGCCGCGGCAACGGCGTGACCTGTGATTTGTGATTCGTAACTCGTGAAACCGGAGCAGCGCCCGCCGGGACGGCAACCGGAGAGAGAAATGGGAGCACTTTTACAGGACGTTAAACCCGATGGTAGCGCTGCGATATGAATAATTCCTGCAAGCTTGAGCAAAAAGGGGCACGCTGATGGGCACATTTCTGCAAGACGTGCGTTACGGAATCCGGATGCTGGTGAAGAGCCCGAGCTTTACGGCGATTGCCGTTCTGACGCTCGCGCTCGGCATCGGCGCAAACACCGCGATTTTTTCCATCATCAACTCGGCGCTTCTGCGGCCGCTCCCGTTCAAGGATCCGGGCCAACTGGTGCAGCTGTGGTGCACGGAAAGCGCGCCGGGGAACTATCCGCTTACCGGCCCGGACTATCTCGCATGGCAATCCGGGAACCGCACGCTGGCGGCGACGAGCCTCTTCTCCTGGCCGCGCGGGGTGAACGCGAGCGTCGCAGGCGAGCCGGAATCGGCCTCGATGGTCAGCACGCAATCCAACTTTTTTTCGCTGCTGGGCGTGGGGCCCAGGATCGGGCGCACGTTTGACGCGGGCGAAGACCAGGCCGGGAGAAATCACATTGCAGTCCTAAGTTATGGCTTTTGGCAAAGACACTTTGGCGGGCGCACGGACGCCGTCGGAAAAAGCGTCGAACTGAACGGCGAATCCTATTTTGTTATCGGTGTGATGCCGCCGGGATTCAACTTTCCCTCGGCCAGCGTCACAACCACGGATTTGTGGACGCCGATAGACATGACGCCGAAAGAGCTCGGCCGAAATGGCGCGCATCAATGGCGAGCCATAGGGCGTTTGAAGCCCGGGGTCACGGTGGCGCAGGCACAGGCGGATTTGGGGATCATCGCGAAGAATCGGGCCAAGGAGAATCCGGACAACAACGAGGGAGTGAACGCGGTGGTGGTTTCGCTCAAGGAGCAACTGACCAAGCAATCGCGAGAGCCTCTGTTGATTCTGCTGGGAGCGGTGGCGCTCGTGCTTCTGGTCGCTTGCGCGAACGTGGCCAACCTTCTGCTCGCGCGCGCGACCAGCCGCCAGCGCGAGATTGCGGTGCGCTCGGCGATGGGCGCGAGTCCCTGGCGAATCGCGCGCCAACTGCTCACCGAGAGCGTCCTGCTCTCGCTGGCCGGAGCCGCGCTGGGCCTTTTCGGCGCGTGGTGGTGCATCGCTTTGCTGCAGAACGCGACAATTCTGCCCATACCGCGCGAGAACCCGGTGCAACTGGATTTCACCGTGCTGCTCTTTACCATCGGCGTCAGCTTCGCGGTGGGAATTCTGTTTGGCCTGGCTCCCACGCTGCAAACTTTCAAGATGAACCTGACCGACGAGCTGAAGTCGAGCGCGCAGGCGGTGCTAAGCCCGGCAGGGCATCGCCGAACGCTTCGCGACGCGCTGGTGGTGGGCGAAATCGCGGCTTCCCTTGCGCTTCTGGTGGGTGCGGGACTTCTGCTGCGAAGCTTCTCGCAGATGCGCCACGCGCAAATCGGCGCGCAGACGCAGAACGCGATGACGATGGGAATCGTTTTGCCGGAGGCGAAATATACGTCGCTCGCCGCGCGCCGCGAATTCTACGATCGGCTTCTTGAGCGCATCCGGCGCGTGCCCGGCGTCGAGGGGGTTTCGGTTTCGACGGAAGTTCCGCTCGAAGGGGGAAACAACGGGTACATCACGGTCCAAGGCAACAACGATGCGGCGCTGAAGAATCAGCTGGTGGAATGGAACAATATTACTCCGGACTATTTTCGCGTGTTCAATATCCCGCTTTTGGAAGGACGCGAATTTGATGCGGCCGATTTGGACCGCACGGCGGAGCTGAATCTGAAGATTGACGAAATATTGAAGAATGATCCCAAGTCGAAGATTCCTCCGGAGCTTACGCTCGAAGCGGTCATCAACCACAAAATGGCGCAGACGTATTGGCCCAATCAGGATCCCATCGGCAAAGTATTTGACGGCTACGGTCTGCCGACAAAAGTAATCGGAGTTGTAGGCGACGTGAAGGAATGGGGGATTCGCGAGGAGACCATCCCGGAAGCCTATTATCCGCTGACTGCAATTCTGGATGCGCCGGGGTTCGGCACGCGGCTGACGGTGAAGACGAGCGTGGCTCCCATGGGCGTGCTTGGCGGCATTCGCGGCGAACTGCGAGAGCTCGACAGCGAGCTGGCCGTATTTCGCGCGCGCACCATGCAGCAAGTTATTTCCGAATCCATGGAGGACACCAGCATTCAGACGCTGCTGCTGGTGGTTTTCGCGGCTCTGGCGCTGGCGCTTGCCGCCGGGGGGATTTATGGCGTGATGGCCTACGTGGTCACGCAGCAGACGCACGAAATTGGCGTTCGCATGGCGCTCGGCGCGCAGCGCAGCAATGTTTTGGGAATGGTTCTGCGCCAGGGCACGAAGCTAATCTTGCTGGGAGTGGGTATCGGCGTGGCGGCCGCGTTGGGCCTGACTTCCTTGATGCGCAGCCTGCTCTTCGGAGTTCGCTTCACCGATCCGCTGACCTTCGTGGGCGTGGCGATTCTGCTGGCATTCGTTGCACTCACCGCCTGCTATATTCCGGCGCGACGGGCGACGCGGGTGGATCCGATGGTGGCCTTGCGCTATGAATGATTTCAGACCGCTCAGCCACTGTCCGAAATCGGGACAATCATTCCCGCAACTGGTCACGCAGGCACGCTGGGCAGTCCACTTGCTTATCTAACTTGCTCTTTACAATAGCTTTAAAACGAGGTATGGCTGGACTTACACCTGCCCATATTTGGGAGGCTCCTGGCGGGCATCGACGCTTAGCATCAGCGGACGGAGCTCAAACAAATGGCAACAATGACGGTAGAATTCACGAACGCAGAAGTGCCGGCGCAGCCACACATACTCATCGCGGATGACCAGCCGGACGTGCTCGAAGCTTTGCGCCTGCTGCTGAAGAACCACGGCTATGTGACCGAAGCGGTCACCTCTCCGGCGGCATTGGTCGAAGCCATCGGGCGCCGGGAGTTCGACCTTGTTCTGATGGATTTGAATTACGCGCGCGATACCACTTCAGGGCGCGAAGGCTTGGACCTTCTATCGCAACTCAAGGCGACCGACTCCGCGCCTCCCATTGTAGTGATGACTGGTTGGGCCACGGTGGGGCTGGCGGTGGAGGCCATGCAGCGCGGCGTGGGGGACTTCGTCGAAAAGCCCTGGGTGAACACGCGGCTGCTCGAAATTCTGCGCAAGCAAATCGAAATCGGACGCGAGCGCCGAGCCGCACGTCGGAGCGCGCTCGAAACGAGCAGAGCTCAAAATGAAATTGCTTCGCAACTTCACCGGCAGGAACGCGAAATGGAAGAGGCGCGCGCGATTCAGCAAGGATTTATTCCCAAAGATATTCCGCAACTAGCGGGCTACGAAATCGCCGGGGCCTGGCAACCGGCGCGAGTAGTGGGCGGGGACTATTACGACGTTCTTGATTTTGGCGCCGGAACGATAGGGGTTTGTATCGCGGATGTAGCGGGGAAAGGAATGCCGGCGGCGCTTTTGATGTCTAACCTGCAAGCGGCGGTGCGCGGCCTGGCCTCGCCATCCTTGCTGCCGGAAACTCTGTGCGATCGTTTGAATTCGTTGATTTGCCGCAACATCGCGAGCGACCGTTTTATAACTCTGTTTTATGCCGAGCTGGCGGGCCCGTCGCGGCAATTGCGCTACGCAAATGCGGGGCACAACGCTCCCATCGTGGCGCATCGCGACGGCACGCACGACCGTTTGCAGGAAGGCGGAGGTGTGCTGGGCGTTTTTGAGTCGCAGACTTATTCTACCGGCTCGTTCGAACTTCTGCCCGGCGATCGCCTGTTGCTCTTCACCGATGGCGTAACCGAAGCTTGCAACGCAGACAGTGAGGAATTCGGCGAAACCCGCCTGATTCGCCTGCTTCAGGAAAACTATGCTGCCAGCGTGCAGGAATTGCAGAGAAAGATTCTAGACGCGGCGGGCGAGTTCTGCGGCGGCAATTGGCAGGATGACGCAACGTTGATTCTGATCGCGGTGAATTAGCGACCGGGGATCGCGTTGCAGCTGAAAGACAGGAGTCAGAGACCGTGATCAAGCTGATAGACGTCGAGAAGGCTTACGAGTCCGGCGCGGGAAAAACCTGGGTGCTGCGCCGGATCAATCTGGATATCCGCGACGGCGACTTCATCACCATCATGGGGCCGTCCGGAGCGGGGAAGTCCACGCTGATGGGAATTATCGGAATGCTCGACGGCGCGTGGAAGGGCGAGTATTACTTGCTGGATAACGCGGTTCACAAACTCGACAATCGGCACCGCGTCGAACTGCACAAGAAATACATCGGTTTCGTTTTCCAACAGTATCACCTTCTCGACAACCTCACGGTCGCGGAGAATCTGGACCTACCGCTTTCCTATCGCGATATCAAGAAAGCGGAGCGCGAGGGAATGGTCGCGGACGTTCTCGACCGGTTTCAGATCGTGGGCAAGAAATCTCTGTTTCCCAATCAGCTTTCCGGCGGGCAGCAACAGCTGGTCGCCGTGGCGCGTGCCGTGATCGGCAAGCCGAAACTGATTCTGGCGGACGAGCCCACGGGCAGCCTGCACTCGAGCCAGGGAAAAATGATCATGGACCTGCTCAAGAAGTTGAATGAAGACGGAACCACGATCATTCAGGTGACGCACAACGACGCCTGGGCCGCTTACGGAAACCGAATCATCCAGTTAGCCGACGGCTGGATCGTGGACGGAGCGACGAAAGCCGGTGTGGCTTAGCTGAGCACCGCGAGGTTCTCCATGGGGACTTTTCTCAAGGACATGCGATACGGAATCCGGACCCTGGCGAAGAGTCCTGGCTTTACCGTGATCGTGGTGCTGACGCTGGCGCTTGGCATCGGTGCGAATACCGCCATTTTTTCCCTGGTGAACGCGGTGCTTCTGGCACCGCTGCCGTACCGCCAACCGGACAACCTGGTGATGGTTTGGTCCAAGAATATTGCTAAGGGCTACGAGATATCTCCCGTTTCGGGCGGAGAGTTCTCCGAATGGAAGTCGGAAAACAGCGCTTTCTCCGATATGGCGGCATCGAGCGACGCGCTTTATACGCTGACGGGCGCGGGCGATCCTCAGGTGGTCGTCGGCTACCAATTCTCCGCGGATTTTTTCCGCTTGCTGGGCGCCCGGCCTGAGCTAGGCCGCACGTTCGTGGATGAAGAGGATCATCCGGGCGGTCCCAACGTCGTCGTTCTTGGCGATGCGATCTGGCGACGCAAGTTCCATGCCGACCGCGATATTTTGGGCAAATCGGTCACGCTGGATGGCAAACCATTCACCGTGATCGGTGTAATGCCGCCCGACTTCAGGTATCCCAACCTCACCGAGCTATGGACGCCACTCGGGCTTTCTTCTTCGATTCTTACGAACTACGACGACACGTCTCTGCGCGTCATGGCCAGACTCAAGCCCGGTGTGACGCTGAAGCAGGCCCAGGCGCAGATGGATTCGATCGCGCAGCGAATCGCGCAGGAGCACCCGCAAACCGACAGCGGAAACAGCGTGAATCTGATTCCTCTGCGCGAACAAATCGCGGGAGACGTGCGGATGCCGCTGCTCGTTTTGCTGGGCGCGGTCGGCTTCGTTCTCTTGATTACGTGCGCGAACATCGCCAATCTCATGCTGGCCCGTGCAGCGGGCCGCAGGAAAGAAATCGCCATTCGCACGGCGCTGGGCGCGAGCCGAGGGCGATTGATCCGGCAGTTCCTGGCCGAAAGCTTCGTGGTGTCTCTGGCGGGTGGCGGGCTGGGATTCTTGCTCGCGGAAGGAGTTGCGGGATTTCTTATCGACATTTTCCCCAACAACATCGCGAATCTAAACATTCCGCAGGTGACGAGTATTCCCATGGACGCTCGCGTGTTCGGTTTCACTTTGCTCGCGTCCATGCTGACCGGAGTTCTCTTCGGTCTTGCGCCGGTTCTGGGTCTGCGGGAAGGCGCCGCGGGGGGAGGCCTGAAGGAAACGAGCCGCGGCACAACGGCGAGCCAGGGCGAGCGGCGTTTCCGAAGCGCCCTGGTTGTCAGCGAATTTGCGTTAGCCCTGGTGTTGCTCGTGGGGGCGGGGCTGTTCATCTCAAGTTTCCGAAATCTGCTGCTGGGGAATCTGGGATTCGATGCCGATCGTATCCTCTCGGCGCAAGTTTTTCTTTCCCGGGACAAATATCCATCCACGCAACCTCAAAAGCGGCTCGAATTCGTGAACCAAGTAATTGCGAGGATGAAAGAGTTGCCGGGTGTGGAGTCTGTGGGAGTGACGAATTTCTTGCCTCTAAGCGGATTCGAGGGCGGCGCCACTTTCACGGTGAAAGGGAAGCCGCAGCCCGCTCCGGGCCAGGAACCCGCTTCCGATTCCGAACTTGTCACGCCGGATTACTTTCGCACGATGGGAATTCGTTTGCTGAAGGGGCGAGAGTTCACGGAACAGGATACGCAGGGCGCGCCGCAGGTTGCTATCGTGAATGAGGCGCTTTGGCACCAGGTGTGGGGCAATGAAGATCCGGTTGGCCAGCAGGTGAATTTCGGCGATGCAAAGCAACCGAGTTGGGCCGAGGTTGTCGGCGTGGTAACCGACACGCACGCTTTCGGCCTCGAACAAAAGGTCCACGCCGACGTCTTCCAGCCATTCGCGCAGACCCCTTTCCCGCTGGTGGCGTTCGTCGTGCGTACTTCGCGGAAGCCCTCCAGCATCATGCCCGAGGTTCAGCAGGCGGTGTGGTCGGTGGACAAGGACCAACCCATTTATAAAATCATCGGCATGGATCGGCTGGCGAACGAATCGCTGGGGCTCCGGCGCGCTAGCTCTGTCTTGCTGGCAGCTTTTTCGATACTCGCCTTGGTGCTCGCAGGGCTGGGGATTTATGGAGTGATGGCTTTCTCGGTGGCGCAGCGTACGCATGAAATCGGAGTGCGCATGGCGCTGGGGGCGCGGCCGGGCAGCGTGTTGAAAATGGTCATGGCTCACGGGCTGAAAATTGCTGTCGCGGGTTTGGCGATCGGGCTGGCGGGTGCGTTGGCACTGTCTCGGGTGGTTGCGAGCCTGCTGTATGGAGTGAGGCCGTGGGACGCGCTCACGTTCGTAGTGACTTCCGCGCTGCTGGTTCTCATTGCGCTCGGGGCCAGTTATGTGCCGGCGCGGCGCGCCATGCGCGTGGACCCGATGGTCGCGCTGCGATACGAATAGCTCCGGGGAGGTTGGACAGACGGTTAATACAAAGTAGTAGAATAACGCGTCCGTCTAACAAACCTCTCAGGGGCCAAACTTATGGAAACTCTTTGGAACGATTTGCGCTATGGATGGAGGATGCTGCGGCGAAATCCCGGATTCGCGCTGGTGGCCTTGTTCACCTTGGCACTGGGCATCGGAGCGAATGCGGCGATTTTCAGCATCGTGAACGGCGTGCTGCTGCGTCCGCTGCCGTTTCCGGAATCCGACCACATCGTGAACGTCTGGGAAACCTTTGCCAACCGCAACATCATTCACGGAACCGCTTCTGCGGCGGAATTTCTGGACTGGCGGGACATGAATCACGTTTTCTCGGAAATTTCGGGCAACCGGCTTTTGATCACGACCATTACCGGTAACGGTGAAGCAGAGCAAGTGCACGAATCGCAGGTGTCCGCCAATTTTTTTCGCATGCTCGGAGTAGGTCCCGTGCTGGGGCGCGATTTTTCCACCGACGAAGAGCAGCCGGGCCACGAACAAGTCGCCATTCTGAGCGATGGTTTGTGGCAAAGGCACTTCGGAGGCGATCCCGGAGCCATTGGCAAGTCCATCGTGGTGAATGAAAAGCCTTACACCGTGATTGGCGTGCTGCCGCGCGGTTTTTCGCTATACGGTTTGAAGCCGAATTTCGATATCTGGACGCCGCTCGCTTTCGATCGCGCCAAGCTCAATCGCGAGGATCATGAGCTCGTCATTTTTGCGCGGCTCCGCCAGGGAGTTTCGCTTCCGCAGGCGCAAGCGGAGATGGAGACGATCATCGCGCAATTAAAGAAGCAATATCCGGGCATTGATCAGGAAAACCAAATACGCGTAGCCGGCCTGCAGAAAGAGCTTACCGCCAGCCTGCGTCCTTCGGTAATTATCTTGCTCGTGTCGGTGGGCTTCGTGCTCTTGATCGCCTGTGCCAACGTGGCCAATCTGATGCTGGCGCGCGCCGCCACGCGCGAACGCGAAATCGCTTTGCGCGCCACTTTAGGCGCAGGCCGGCGCCGGATTCTGCGGCAGTTGATGACCGAGAGCCTGCTGCTCTCTCTTATCGGCGGAGCACTGGGCGTCGCCGTTGCCTATGGAGGGCTTCACATACTCCGCCTGTCATTCCCCACGACGGGTCGCACGCAGATTCCGCACGCCGAATGGATCGCCATCGACGGCCGCGTGCTCATTTTCACGCTGCTGGTTTCTCTGCTTACTGGAATTATTTTTGGCCTGGCGCCCGCGATCCAGATTTCGCGCTCGGAGTTGTATGAATCTTTGAAAGAGGGCAGCCGGGGTTCGACCGGCGGGCGGCGTAGCCATTTCATCCGCTCGGCGCTGGTGGTCTCGGAAGTGGCGCTTTCGCTTTTGCTCTTGGCCGGAGCCGGAATGCTGATTCGGAGCTTCGTTTTGCTGATGACCGATAGCCTCGGCTTCGATCCTTCGAAACTGATGACGGCGCAAATTTTTCTTCCGGCGCCCCACTATCCCACCGCGCCCAGCGTGCGGAATTTCTATCACGACGTCACTGAACGAGTGGCGGCGCTCCCGGACGTGAAGTCCGCGAGCGCAGTGAATTTCCTTCCGCTAACCGGCTGGAGCGGTTACTGCGATTTTGATATTGCAGGCCGCGCCACTCCTCCTTCCGGCGAGCACTTCACCGGGCAGTACCGAGTCATCGATTGGCGCTATTTGCGAACCATGGGCATCTCCCTGAAGGAGGGGCGTGACTTCGCCCCCGCAGACGGCCCCGAAACGCAAGGAGTTGCGCTGATCAACGAAGCCCTGGCCAATCGCTACTGGCCGAACCAAGATCCCGTGGGGCAGCAGATTCGCTTGAAGTTTCCGGATGTGCGCACACCCTACGATCCGGAGCCGCGAGAGGGCTGGCTCACCGTCGTCGGACTTGTAGGCGACGTGCGCGACTGGCAGTGGGGCGAACCGAAAGTCGGCCAGATTTTTCTACCCGACACGCAGGATCCCTCGCGCATGATGCATTTAGTGGTGCGTTCGAGCGGGGACCTGAATCAAATCGGCGCCGCAATTCGAAGCGCCGTGAATTCGGTGGATCCAAACCAACCGGTGACGAATCTGCAAACCATGCACGGGTATCTCGCGGCTTCCGTCTCGCAGCGGCGCTTGAGCATGTTTCTGCTCGCTCTTTTCGCGGGCGTGGCCACGTTGCTTGCCTGCGTGGGCATTTACGGGGTGATGGCCTACGCCGTCACGCAGCGTTCGCACGAGATCGGCATTCGCCTGGCGCTGGGCGCGCAGCCTGCCGACGTGCTGCGCATGGTGGTGGGCGACGGAATGCGCCTCGCCGGAATTGGACTGGCGCTGGGGCTGGCCGGCTCGTACGTGGCCATGCGCTACCTGGCGAGCGAACTCTACGGAGTCAGAGCCAAGGATCCGCTCACGCTTGTCGGCGTGGCCGCCGGGCTGGCGATTGTGGCCATGATTGCCTGCTACGTTCCGGCGCGGCGTGCGACAAAGGTTGACCCACTCGTGGCGCTCCGCTATGAGTGAGCGAAGACGATGAACTATGTGCCTGAATCTCGAACGAGTGAAAAGGGCCATGAATCACGGGGAGAATCTTTCCGCAAAATGACGCCAACACACACAATGCGTACCCGAATCCTAGTCGCCGACGACCAACCGGACATCCGCGAAGCGCTGCGGCTGCTGCTGAAGGGCGAGAAATTCGAAACTGAGACGGTCGCTTCGCCGGCCGCCGTGCTATCCGCTCTGGAAGCGCGCGAATTCGACGCTCTGCTGATGGACTTGAATTACGCGCGCGACACCACTTCAGGAGAGGAAGGGCTCGATCTGCTCTCGAACATCCGCGCGAAAGACAGCACGCTGCCCATCATCGTGATGACCGCCTGGGGCAGCCTCGAACTTGCGGTGGAAGCCATGCGCCGCGGGGCCAAAGATTTTGTGCAGAAGCCGTGGGAGAACGCCCGACTATTGGCCATTCTCAATACGCAGATTGAGCTGTCGCAGGCTTTGCGCAAGAGCCAGCGCCTGGAAGCTGAAAATCGCCTGCTGCGCGCGGACGGCCGCCCGGTGATGATCGCCGAATCCGCAGCGATGCGCCCGGTGATGGACCTGATCGCACGCGTGGGCCCGTCGGATGCAAACGTGCTGATCACGGGAGAGCACGGCACGGGCAAGGAAGTCGTCGCGCGCACTTTGTATGCGCTTTCCCCGCGCTCCGGACGTCCACTCGTCACCGTGAATGCCGGAGGATTGCCCGAAGGCGTCTTCGAAAGCGAGCTCTTCGGGCACGTGAAGGGCGCTTTCACTGACGCGAAATCGGATCGCGTCGGCCGCTTCGAACTCGCCGATGGCGGCACGCTCTTCCTCGACGAAATCGCCAACGTTCCTATGAACCTGCAAGCCAAGCTTTTGCGCGCGCTGGAAACGGGCGAACTCGAACGCGTGGGCTCATCCACCACGCGGCGCGTGGATGTGCGCATCGTTTCCGCTACCAATGCCGACGTGCAGACGGAGGTTGCGGGCGGCAGGTTCCGCGAGGATTTGCTTTTCCGCCTGAACACGATCGAGATTCATCTGCCTCCGTTGCGCGAACGCAAGGAGGACATTTCCATCCTGGCCCATCATTTTCTGCGGCAGTCGGCGCAGCGCTATCGCAAGCATCTCGAAGGATTTGAGCCAGTGGCGCTGCAGGTCTTGCTCGACCATCCGTGGCCCGGAAATATTCGCGAGCTGGACCATTCCATCGAGCGCGCCGTGCTGCTGGCGGAAGGGCCCCAGGTGCGCGCCGGAGATTTGGGCCTGCGGCCCGTCCGCGAAGCTTCCCTGCGCCTGGACGAAATGAGCATCGAGGATGTCGAGCGTGTTCTGATCCAGAAGGCTCTCGCAAGGTTTGGCGGCAACGTCAGCCACGCGAGCAAGGCGCTGGGCTTGAGCCGCAGCGCACTCTACCGCCGCCTGCAGAAATACAGTCTTTGAAACCTCTGCTGCATGAACGCCGCATCCTCTTCCTGGCGCTTGCTGCAGGCGTCGGCAGCACGGGCGTCGCGCTGATTCTTCTGTGGACCAGTAATTATTCCTCGAAGCTGCAATGGACGCTCACGGTGATGATGCTGATCGTGTGGCTCAGCTTCGCCTTTTCCGCGCAGAGCCGCGTAGTTTTCCCGCTTCGGACGCTCTCGAATCTTTTGGCCGCGCTGCGCGAAGGCGATTTTTCGATTCGGGCGCGCGGCGCTAACCGCGAGGATGCGCTCGGCGAGGTTCTCCGCGAAGTGAACGCTCTCGGCGAAACGCTCCGCCAGCAGCGCTTGGGCGCTTTGGAAGCCACCGCGCTTCTTCGGAAGGTGATGGAGGAGATTGACGTGGCGGTTTTTGCATTCGACGGCGCCGGGCGCCTGCGGCTGGTGAATCGTGCAGGGGAACGCATACTCAGCCAAGCGCAGGAGCGGCTCTTGGGATTGACCGCCGCGGACCTGGGCCTCTCCGAATGCCTCGAAGGCGAGACTCCCCGGATCGCGCAGATCACTTTTCCGGGCAAATCCGGACGCTGGGAAATTCACCGCGGAAATTTCCGCGAGGCCGGCCTGGCGCATCAGCTGCTGGTAATCACGGACTTAAGCCGCGCGCTGCGCGAAGAAGAGCGCCAGGCCTGGCAACGCCTGATTCGCGTGCTGGGCCACGAGCTCAACAACTCTCTGGCCCCGATCAAATCCGTCGCGGAAAATCTGGCCAGCATGCTGCATCGCAAGGAGCGCGCGCCGGACTGGCAGGAAGATATGCGCAGCGGTCTGAACGTGATTGCCGCGCGCACCGACGGTCTGGCGCGTTTCATGAGCGCTTACGCGCGGCTGGCCAAGCTTCCTCCGCCGGTCTTTCAGCCGGTGGACGTGGGCGCCTGGATTCGGCGAGTGGTGGGGCTTGAGCCGCGGCTTGCCGTGCAACTCGAAGCGGGGCCGGAGGTCAGGATTCAAGCCGATGCGGACCAACTCGAACAACTGCTGATCAATCTCCTGCACAACGCCGTGGATGCTGCGCTCGAGACCGGCGGCGGCGTGCGCGTGGGCTGGGAACGCGAAAACGGAACGGTGAACGTATGGGTGCAGGACGACGGCCCCGGGATCCCCAATCCGGCAAATCTTTTTGTGCCTTTCTTCACCACCAAACCGGGGGGCTCCGGAATCGGCCTGGTCCTGAGCCGCCAGATTGCCGAGGCCCATGGCGGATCGCTCACGCTCGAAAATCGCGAATCGAGCCGCGGATGCGAAGCGCGGCTCCGCATACCGCTCAATAATTGATTTTGCTGTTCAATCTGTTTTGGTCCCCAGGGCCGCGACGCAGCGTTGCAGTTCCTGCGCGATTTGCTCGGCAGATTGCGTCTCGCTGAAGGTTACCGGCGCGCCGACAGTCACTTCTATCTTCGCGGGCGGCGCCCATTTTTTGCCCGCCTGCTTTCGCTCAAAAATTCCGTCAAGCCGCACGGGCACGACGGGAAGGCGCGTCTGCTTCACGAGCAATCCGATGCCCGCGCGGAAGGGGGCCATCTTGCCATCGCGCGTTCGCGCTCCTTCAGGAAAAACGAGAACGCTCCAGCCACGGTCGATTAAGTCTCCCGCGAAACCGAAACTCTTCCGAAAGCCAGCGCGTTGCGGCAAGGGGAATACGTTGAACAGAGTAATCACGAGCCAATACTGCACGCGGCCCAGAACACTGGAGAAAACTCCGGTTCCTTGCGGAGGAGTCCGCATCGCTTCCAGGACCTCGCCCTCCATGGCCACTGCCACGCGCCTGCGCAAACGCGCCGGAAGCGCCGCCAGGATGTAACCCGGGTCGAGGTAGGTGATGTGGTTGGCGATGATAAGCAGCGGAGAATCGAGAGGGCGCAGATTCTCCCGCCCATGGAAGCGAGGCTCTCCCAAGAGAAACATGGCGGGGCGAGCGAGCAGGTAATATGAAGCGGCGCGAATCCATCGAATCGGCCGGGATTGCGCCCAGCGCGGATAATGATAAAGAGGGGCGCGAGCGGGCGGCTGCTCGAGCAAACGCTCGAGGCCTGCCACAGTTTCCGCGTTCGAGAATTCGGTCTCGCTCAGGTCAACTTGATAACGGTCTTCGAGCGCGCTGAGCAGTTCCACGCGTTCGATGGAGCTGAGTTGCAGGCGTGATGCGTCGCCTTGCGGGGCAGCGCCGTGCGAAATCCGCGCGAGAACTTCCGCGAGCGGGCTGGAAGCCAAACGCTCGCTAGCCTGGCCTCCGAGATTCGCTTCGGCAAATTCGCGTATTCGCGCGAGAACAGGTTTTTGCGTGGAGGTGCGCGGGAAATCCTTCTCGGGCCACACGACCCACCGGCGCATTTGTTGAAATCCGGCGAGCCGCTGGTTGGCGCGATGCACGATTTCGGCGGCGTGATCGCGCTCGGAGGAGTCGCGCAACAGCAGCACGGCGCAAGGCTCGGCGTTACCGTCCCGCTCGAGACCGATCACCACGCAATCGCTGACTTCGGGTTCCTTTCTCAACTCCGTTTCCAGATCCGCGGGATAAACGTTTAATCCCTCGGCCGTGACAATCACATTTTTTTGGCGTCCCTTGAAATACAGGTTTCCGTTTTCGTCCTTTTGCCCGAGGTCGCCGGTGTGAAACCAGCCTTCCGCATCCACCGCCGGAGCCACGCCGGCCTCCTTCCAATATCCCGCCGCCACGTTTTCGCCGCGCACAAGAATTTCGCCTTCGTTCGAGAGTTTCATCTCCAGGCCCGGCATTGCTTTGCCGATGGATCCGCGGCCCAGCCGGAAGGGATGGTTCAAGCTGACGAGCGACGTGGTTTCCGTCAGGCCATAGCCTTGAATCACGGCATAACCGAGCCGGCCCCAGAATTTTTCAGCTTCGGGCGGCAGGGAAGCTCCGCCGGAAATGATGGCCCAGAATCTCCACCCGAATCGCCGGTGAACGGCGCGGAAGCGCCACCATCGTTTCAGGAAATGCTCGTTTTCCGCGGCTGCAAAATCGCGCCGGAATCTTTCGAGGCTTCCGTTGCCGTCGAGGTCGCGCTCCACTTGGTCGCGCAACGATTCGATCAGCCGCGGGACGGTGGCCAGCACCGAGACGCGCTCCGTGCGAATCACCTCGATTACCTCGCCGGGGTTGAGCGTGTCGAGAAAAACCGATGTGGCCCCCAGTATCTGCGGCAGAAAAATACCGAGCAATTGCCCGAACACGTGGCTGAGCGGCAGCAGATCGAGAAAACGCAGAGGATGAAAAATGCGCTCGTACTTTCGATAGCGCCCGATTTCTTTTTCGATGGGCTCCAGATTCGCCAGCAAATTCCCGTGCGTAAGCACCACACCGCGTGGCTCCGCGGTTGTTCCGGAGGTAAATACGATTTCGATGGGATCGCCGCGCCCGACGGGAATCTCGGCCAACCCTGACGCGGAGAGAGAGGTCGGGCCTTCCGAAGTCTCACCCCACTGGCCAAACAAAATCACCGGCGCGGCGAAATTCTCCGGGGAAAGATCCCGGTCCATGATGGCGAGCTTCGCTCCGGCCTGGCGGGCCACGCGCAGCGCGAAACTCTGGTCCGCGATGGCGTCCATGGGCACCGCCACCGCTCCGCGGAAGAGGCATCCGAGGAAGGCGGCCACCCACTCGCCGGAATTCTCGCCCCAGAGCAGGACGCGATCGCCTTTCGCGATACCGCGGCTATCGAGTTCGCGCGCAAACCACATCGCCGCTCGAAGCAGGTCCGCGTGGGTCCACCGCACCATGCGATAGCCGCGACGCCAAGCGATTGCGATTTCACTTGAGGGGCGCGAGTCCGGCTGGAAGTATTCGAGAAGGGATTGCCGCGCCATGGCCCTTTGAGTTTCGCTCATCCGGGCGGGAAAAGGGAATAGATTGGCGCGCATCCCGCACGAAAGCAGAATCCGCGCCGTGCGAACAGAGGCGCCCCGGGGCAAAAAAAAACCGGCGGCTAAAGGTTCAGCCGCCGGCGCGTGTCTCAGGAGAGAAACTTATTGCTGTTGTTGTTCCTGTTGCTGCAGATCTTTCTTCGCCAGGTCGGCCTTGGCCGGATCCGCGGAAACGCCGCTGCCGGGCTTCTGGTAACGCGTCAGGAAGGGCATGAACGGCGTGACCTCGAAGGGCATTTTCTCGCGCGCGGAAAGCAGTGGCACCGGTTTGGCCTTGATCAGATCCACGTGGTCGCTCCAGGGATCCATCTTGATGCGCGCTCCGATGGGAAGAGCTGAAATCTGGTCCACCTTGCTCGAATCGAGGGTCGGCGCGGACGTCATCAACTGGTCCGCAAGAAAGACGCGGTTGCCGAGCCGCGGATTGATCAGCGAAGGCAGGGATTTTTCCTCCGCGTCGAGCTGTTTCAGGAAGAGCCCGGCGCTTCCGAGTTTGTCTTTGTACGGAGAATTCTTCAGCAGCTCGAGAGCTTTGGAAGTAGCTTGTTGCACCTGCTCGGGCGTGTCCTTGAAGGTGAAGTGACTCATGGCTTCCACCGCCGTGACGGTGGTCATGTCATTGAAGCCCCACTGATCGGTGGAGGGCTTGGTGAGAATAATGTCGGCCAGTTCCTGCGCGAGCATGGTAGCCAGGCTTGCTTCGTCGGGCAGAACGTCAAGCAATCCGCGGCTCAGCACGACGGTGTGGCCGATGGAAAACATTTCGAGCGTCCCGGTCAGCATCACGCGGCAGTGAACCTCGGGCTGCACGTCGAGATTATTGGTGACCTCAAGATTGTTGACCACGGTTTCGAGAACCTTGTCCACTTCACCCGGAGGGGCGAGCAAGCCGGTGCGTTGCAAGCGGTCCACCACGTTAATTTCGGCCTGATGCTGCCATTCTCGTTGCGCTTCGATTGGTGAGCGATCCTGCGCCGGAGCCTGGTCCTGAATCGCGGTGGGTGACTCGATGGTGAGCTCGCTGAACTCCTCCTGGCGGCCCACGTTTTTCAGGTTGTAGCCCCACAAACGCGTCTGGGACTTGAATCGCACGTGGCCGCCCAGAAAATCCTTCAGGTCTGATTCCTGGCTGAAAACGTAAGCAGGCAGCCAGAGTCCGGTCTGAACGTTCAAGCGCCAGCTGTCAAAATGGAGATTAAAGCCGTTGATTCCGGCCATGGGCGTGTACACGCCGTTGAAGCGCACGACGGTGTAGTTTTGATCTTCGGCCCAGATGCGTCCCTTGAACCGGCCCTTGCCGGATTTCGGCAGCGGCGTGAGATCGAACACCACGCAGCGCACTTCGCCCAGAAATTCGCGGCGCACGTAATCGAACTGATAGTGCTGCCGGTCGAATCCATTGGTGTCGATATAAATCATCTGCAGGAAGCCCTCGGGAACGTAAGAGGAAGTGAACATGCCTCCCAGATGCGCGATGGGGTTGACGGCGTCAAACTTCCCCTTTTTCGAACTCAGCATGGAGTGGTCCACGATGCCTTTGGAGAGGTCCGCTTGGCCCAGGAAGTAATGGTCGCGCACTGGAACGCTGCCCATGTCTTTGTCCGGCTTCATGTCCTGAATGTAGGTCTCGATCACGGGAGTGAAACGCCGGATGGTGGCAATTTCATCGTGCTCGCGAGCAATCACGCGATCGATGGCCTGGTCCACGGTCGTGACCGGCCCGGCAGTCGCGGCGCCAGCTTGCGGCCTGGTCTGATCCGCCGTCTGCGTCGCCTGCGCCGAAGCAGTGCCGGCTAAGCCGCCGACCAACAGTATCGAGAGACAAAAATTCTTCCACGTGCGCATTGCCGTTTCCCCCTAGTACGCCAATTGGAATACGATGTGAATGATGGCGTCTGAATCCACCGGTTGGCCGTCTTGCTGAGCTGGACGGAAGCGAATCTGGCGCGCTGCGGCTTGGGCTGAATCATCCAAGCCGTACCCCAAGCCTTGCACCACGCGCTGGACCTTCACGTCTCCAGAAGCTGTGAACACGACTTGCAGAAGTACTTCTCCTTCGATCTTTTTTGCGCGAGCCTCGTCGGTATAAGCCGGCTTTGGCTTCGAGATAATTTCGACCGGCTTGACCCTGGAAGGCGCGTTGGCGGTCGGCTTTACTTTCGGACCGGCTGCCACGGCAGATTCGTCCGCGAATCCCGCTTGCTGAACGGTGCCGTGACCCGAACCTCCGGGGCTACCGACTGCAACACCATTGCCAAATCCGGTGCTGGCCACGACGCCCTTGGCGCCCTTGGAACCGCCGGTGCCATTGCCCGTTCCGGGGCCGGGCGGCAGATCGTAACTTCCCAGTGTGGCAACATTAGGCGAATGATTCGTTTTGCCGTTGGCCGGCAGACCATTGGGGTCCCCGAACCCTCCGGTTTGAACGTCTTCGCGCGGCTTTCTCAGCGTAGGAATCGCGGAGCTTCCAAGAGAGGAAGGCGGGTTCTGATCTGGGAATGCTTTGGCGACAGTGACGGTGTCAGGCGCGGCCGTAGGTTTCCGCGTCGCCGGTTTTGCGATAGGCGCTGTGATCACCGGCGAATAAATTTTCGGCTTCGGCGGGACTACTTCCGCCACAGGCTGAGGCTTGGGAGGCTCTTTTACCACTTCGTGCTTCACCGGAACCGGCTTCACCGGCTGAACCGGCTGCGGTTTCCAGGCCACGACAGGAGGCGCTTCGATAGGAGTAGTCCAATAGTGCTGGACCACTTCAAGCTTCTGGGGCATCAGCATTGGTATGATGACCAGCGCCGCGACTGCGATTACCTGCAGCCCGAATCCAGCACTGAACAGATCCCAACGCGGCTGTGCTTCCGGGAGCAGCGATTGGTTGAAGACAGCCCGACTTGTCACCCGCGCCATAACCTTCCCCATTCCTTAGTCACCCATTCTTAAGATGCGATATGCGATAAAAGATGCATCGCGAGACAGAGTGCTGACAAGTATTTAAGTACTAGAACGCAAGGCTGGGGTGAATAGAACTCAAGTACCATTCTACCCCCAGTCGTGCCGAAAGCGACAACCCAACCTGTGGGGGTTGTTGCCGAGTAAGCCCGCGCGTATCGGATTGGGAATTGCTTGAGTCACGCCCACTCCAAAGTGCTTAATTTAACCCGGCTGGGGAGGCTAGGTTGCTAAGTTTATGGCTGGCGTGTAAGGAAACGTAAGGGCACGGTCCCAGAAACCGTGCCCTCACGTTGACAAGTTACATGTTCCAGTTGTTGCTCCCGAGCTTTACTGCGTTAACGGGGCTCCACCACCACAAAGCCGGATGCGCCGCCGTGATTCACCAGCAGAAGCACTGGCTGTTTGTCAGCACCCGAAAGAGCTTGCTGAAACTCTCCGGTATTGCTGATGGGTTTGTGATTCACTTCCTGGATCACGTCGCCCCGGCTCAACCCTGCGGCGGCCGCGGGGCTTGCTTGATCCACCGAAGTCACCACCACGCCGTGCGTCCCCGGCGCGAGGTTCAGTTCCTGGCTGATGTCGGGAGTAAGGTTTTGAACCTCGACACCTTCGAGCGCGCCGCCACTCGTTTCACCCGGCCCTTCTTTCTCCGCAGTCTCCGGCAATTCTCCGAGGTTTAGCGATACATTCTGGGTCGCACCGTTGCGCCAGATTTGCAGCTTCACCGGAGTGCCCGGAGCCATCTGTGCGATTTGCACTTGCAGTTGGTTCCGCGCATCGATGGGCTGGCCGTTGATCTGAAGGATCACGTCGCCTTTCTTCAATCCGGCGCGGGCTGCCGGGGTGTCGGGCGAAACATCCCCAATCAAAACGCCGCCGCCCTGCTTCAAACCAAAAGCCGTCGCGAGTTCCGGCGTTACGTCCTGTATATGCACGCCCAGATAGCCGCGCACCACTTTCCCGTGCGTCATGATCTGGTCCATCACCGGCTTCACCATGCTCACGGGAATTGCGAAGCCCACGCCTTCGTTGCCGCCCGCTCCATGTGAAAGAATGGCGGTGTTGATGCCCACCAGGTTGCCGTGGATATCAATCATGGCCCCGCCGGAGTTTCCGGGATTAATCGCGGCGTCCGTCTGGATGAAATCTTCATAATTTTCGATTCCCAGGTTGCCGCGTCCGGTGGCGCTGACGATGCCCATGGTGGCCGTTTCGCCGACTCCAAAGGGGTCGCCAATGGCGAATATCAGGTCGCCGACTTGCAGTTGGTTGGAATCACCCAGCGGAAGTGTTGGCAGGTTCGTGGCATCGATCTTCAACACCGCGATGTCCGTCTTGGGGTCCGTGCCAATCAGCTTGGCTTTGAATTCGCGCTTGTCGCTCAGGAAAACTTTAATGTCCGAAGCGCCGTCAATCACGTGATTGTTTGTAAGAATCGTTCCATCCGGGCTGACGATAACGCCCGACCCCAGGCTCTGCTCCCGCTCGGTCCGCGGCTTCATTTGGCCGAACTGGTCGCCAAAAAACTGGCGAAAGAAGGGATCGTTGAACATCGGCGACATCTGGTTCTGCCCCGGCTTTACCATTTTCGAGGAGCTGATATTTACCACGGCCGGGAGCGCCGGCTTCAACACCGCCGAAAATCCGTTGGCAAAATTTCCCAAGCTCACCGGCAACGCGTTCTGCGCCACGGCGATAGGAGTTTTCGAAGCGCCGAAAACCGTGTGCTCCGTCCAGTTCCTAAACCCTTGCGAGAGCAGGGCGCCCCCTGCAAGCGCCACGAGCACCACGACGGTGGCCACCCAGCGGCGAATTCTTAATTCTTTGCTCTGCATGTGACTGTCTCCTTACCTCAATTATAATCTCGTCAGGCGCGTGTACACCGCGATTCGCGAGTCATGTTATTGGACGTAACTCCCAGCAATTCGTATTCCAGTCATCTGATCCATAGACTCTCCGCATTTAGATGCAATCAAGGCACTTGAGGTCACGCGCGAGAATTCCGATCACCAGCCCGAATTGCCTACCCGGCATTTTTTGCCCGCTCGCCCGCAAAGGCGCGGTATCTGCGCTTTAAACTGTTGAGTCATCAGGCCAATCAAGGTATAAGTACCAGGACGTTTTGGGGCCCCCTTCTATGCGCGGGAATTTAGTTCTTACCGTTATGGTTAGTTTGATGCTCTGCAGTCTGGCCATGCTTGAGGTTCCGGAACTTCTCAATCTGACAGACGATACATCGAACGATTTCTCGCTTCCGGTTATTCGGCAGTCATCGCCTTCCAGCGTGATCAATGAAGCTCCTGGAGTGGGAGGAATTGCGAGTCCGATGCTGTCGTATGGGACTTTCGATCCCCTCCCAGTTCCGCCTCTAATTCTGCACTCTCCGAATCCCCACGACGATCTCCTGCATCTGCTCTGTATTCAGCGAACGTAGAGAACCATCCGCGTTCGAGAAGCTCTAATAACGGATACAAGACATCCGGATGGAAGTGCCGTTTTAATTCGGGTGCCGGTTCAAGCTAAGCGCTTAGCGATACACAGTACGAAGCGCACACCGCTTCGGTAATTTGCGTTAATTCCATTTATCTTCGAGGGCTGGACAAGCCAGCGCTCGAATAGGGGGGCTAAATGATTATTGGTGAACGATTACGAGCATTGCGTGAACAGAAAAACCTTTCGCAGGGAGACATCGAGAAGCGCAGCGGCCTTCTGCGTTGCTACATTTCTCGCGTGGAAAACGGCCACACCGTCCCCGCGGTGGAGACTTTGGAGAAGATGGCGCGGGCCATGGAGATCCCCATGTACCAATTGTTCTACGACGGCGAGGTTCCTCCCAAGCTGCGCAATTTGCCGAAACACGCGGGGGGAGAAGACAGCTGGGGGAATTCCGAAAGCCACGGGCGCGTTCTGGACCAATTTCGCAAGTTCTTCAGCCGCGCGAATGAAAAGGACCGGAAGCTGCTCTTTTTCATGGCCCAGAAAATGGCCTCGCAGAAGCGGACGAGCGCCAGAGCCGATTAGCCTGCGTGTATTGTTGCGAACCGTTGATGGTGGACGGGCAATGCGCCCGTCCACCCGCAACACTTCGATGGATTCCTCGTGCCTCAGCTGATCAGCCGCGCGATGAAGAAGGCCGCGGCGGCGGCCAGCCCACCAACCAGAACGGTTTGCAGTCCCCCGCGGAACGGCTTCACGCCCGTGTAGTGCCCCTTGATCGAGCCGAAGACGAAAAGCGCGAGCAGCGTCACCGCAATCGAAAACAAAAGAGCGCTGTGCACATCGTGGCGGAGGAGGATGTAGGGCGCCAAGGGCACCAGTCCTCCCACGATGTAGGATGCGGCGATTGTGCCGGCGCTGCGGCCTGCGCGAGCCGGGTCCGGTGCTTCCAGCCCCAGTTCGAAACGCATCATGAAATCGACCCACTTTTTTTGATTCGAAGTGATGGCGGTGACGATGGGCGCCATCTGCTCCTGGGAAAGTCCATAGTCACGGAATACCTTGGCCACTTCCTCGGTTTCTATCTCCGGCAGCTCCACCGTTTCCCGATATTCGCGGTCCAACTCGGAAGCGTAGTGCTCCGTGTCGGTTTTCGCCGCGAGGTATCCGCCCAGTCCCATGGCAATCGAACCCGCCGCGATCTCGGCCAGACCCGCAGTGACGATAATGCCGGTGGAGGCTACGGCTCCGGTGAGGCCCGCCGCCAGGGCGAACGGCACGGTCAGCCCGTCGGACATGCCGATGACGATGTCGCGCACCGCTGCCGTCGCGGTGAAATGCTTTTCCACATGTTCGACCGATGGCATCTTCAACTCCTCTCCAGCATCTTAATTTCGAGCGCTTATCCCGCGGTTTCCCGACAGGGCGCGTATAATTATGCTGCAGGAAGCGCAATTCAGGAGGTACATTAATGACTCAAACTTCGGGACAAGGAGCTGCTCCCCAGATGACTTTTACATTGCCACCCTTGCCTTATGCCTTCGATGCCCTGGAACCCTACATCGACGCAAAGACAATGGAGATCCATCACGACAAGCACCACGGCGCTTACGTTACCAACCTCAACAAGGCGCTCGAAGGAAACGCGGAACTGCAAAAGCTTTCCGTCGAGGAACTGCTGGCGCAACTCAATAAAGTCCCAGAAAACATCCGCACCGCGGTGCGCAACAATGGCGGCGGACACATGAATCATTCGATGTTTTGGAAGATCATGAAGAAAGGCGGCGGAGGCGAGCCTAGCGGAGAACTCTCCGACGCAATCAAATCGGCCTTTGGCAGCTTTGCCGATTTCAAGACCAAGCTCGGCCAAGCGGCCACCACGCGTTTCGGTTCCGGCTGGGCCTGGCTGCTGATTCGAGACGGTAAATTGGCCATCGAGTCCACGCCGAACCAGGACAATCCCATCCTGGACGGCGGCAAGGCTTTCTTCGGTTTGGACGTGTGGGAACACGCCTACTACTTGAAGTATCAAAACCGCCGGCCCGATTACATCGAGGCTTGGTGGAATGTGATCAACTGGGCGCAAGTGGCCGAAAACTACGCGCACGCGAAGAAGTAAGGCACTCAGCTTCGCGACTAGACGTTCTCTAGTGAATTAGATCGCGGTGCCTGCGCGAAGAATGCGCCGGCGCCGCGATTTCGTTTAGCGCCCCTTCCGCCCCGCCCCTCAACTCCCCGGGGAAAAGTGATGTTCGACAGCCAGGGCCGCGATGGCCAGAAGCGTCGTAAGCAGCGTGATGACCACTCCCACTCGCGCGAACTCCCAGAACGAAATCCGCACTTTCTTGGCCGACTGCTGCAACACGATCAGATTCGCAACGGAGCTGAGTGGCGTGGCATTTCCCGCCAGCGTGCTGGTGCTGGCCACCGCCAGCCACATGAACCGGCTGTTCGCGAATGACGGCACGAGCGGCCGCAAAAGCAACACCGCCGGCAGGTTGCTCACCAGGTTTGAGAGAATCAGCATCACCCCGCTCACGGCAAATAACTGCGAGATCATGCCGCCCTGCAGCCCGGTCCGAAAGTGCGCCAGCAAACTCGCGACCGCGCCGGACGCCTCGAACCCGCGAATTACCACGAATAGAGAAGCAAAAAAGAGCAATAGTTCCCAATCCAGGCGCTGATAAATGTTCTGCGACTTTACGCGCCCAATCACCAGGATGAACGCGCCCACCGAGATGGCCACCAAAGGGAAAGAGTAGTTGAGTATCCACAGCACGATGACCAGCATGGCCGCCGCGCAGCATTTGATCAGCAACACGCGATCGATCTTCACGGCGATTGCGGGTGCGTGCGCGCGGAGCGGGTGATGCAAAATTTCGCGGCGAAAGAAAAACGTGAGAACGGCCGCATTGATGGCCAATCCCAGGAGCGAAACGGGGGCGAGGTGCGCCAGAAATCCCAGGAAAGAAAAATGCGCGGAAACGCCGACTACGGCATTCTGCGGATTCCCGGTCACGGACATGGCCGAACCCACGTTGGCGGAAGTGGCGACGGCGATGAGGTATGGAACGGGCGGGATCTGCAAGCGTTCCGTTACCACCAGAACGATAGGCGTGAAGATCAAGCAGATCGTATCATTGACGAAGAACGCGGAGAGTACGCCGGAAGCCAGAACCAGCAACACCAGCAATTGGAAACGAGTGGATGCGATTCGCACCACATGGACCGCGATCCAATCGAAGAAGCCCGCGTACTGAAAATGCGCGACCAGGATCATCATGCCCAAAAGGAAAATTAGAGTGTCCCAGTTGATTGCCACGTAAGCTTCGGTCAGCGGAACCACGCCCGCGAGAACCATCACCACCGCGCCGCAAAACGCAGCAGCGGTCCGGTCCAGGTGCTTTCCCCGGCCGCTTTCGATGGCGATCAGGAAGTAGGTAACCAGGAAAATTGCGATGGGAAGCCAGTGCAACTGTGATAGCGAAGTACCGAGCGTGGTCATTCAGTCGCGGCTCCCGGCAGCGAACAGAAGCTTAACGCGGGTTTTGCCAAGCGACAATCGCAGGTTCGAAATCCTCCCTGGTGGCTACAGGACTTGGAATTGACCTGTGGCCCAGGTTCGGATACAAAGAAAGCCGAAGCGCACGTCCATGCCGCAATTTCTCACTCACGAAAAAAGCAGGAATTCGCATCCGAACGAAACAGCCTGCAAACTCAGGAGCGTGACGAATGACGCGTAGCATGGCTGCCCTCATTCTCCTACTCTCCGTGGTCGCTGCGGGGCCGCTGCAGATTACTCCGAATAGTGACCGCATTCAGACGCTCCAGAACATCATCATCGAACCAGGGGAAACCGTGCACGACGTGCAATGCTTCGTGTGCAGCGTGCGCGTGCGCGGCCACGTGGCCGGCGACATCGTTACGGTGGGCGGCGCTATTTTCGTCGAAGGAACCGGATCCGTGTCCGGCAACGCTGTTGCGGCCGGGGGAAGGATCGAAACGTACTCGCAGAGTAAAATCTCAGGCGATGCGGTGGCCGTGGGCGGATACGTGCAGCGCGCGGAAGGTTCCGCGATTGGTGGAAAATCTGTCTCGGTGGCTTACGTGGTTATCCCGGGCCAATATCGTCCGACGTTATTGGGCGGCCTGGCGCTCGCTGTGCTGAACGTTTTTTTTGTGGCGCTCGCCTACGTAGCTCTGCAGGAGAAACGCGCGGAAAATACTTCGCGCGCGATTGAGCGGCGCGTGGGCTCGGTGCTGTTCTCTGGAGTTGTTTTGCTGGGCTTGTTATACGGGCTGGATTCGCTCACCCGCCACCTGGGCCGCGCGGAGAACGGGGCGGACATCGCCCTCTTGACGCTAGTTGTGGTGATGGCGGCTGCCGGGGCCGCAGGACTGGGATACTGGGTAGCCCGAATCGCGTTTCCCAATACCAGCGGATTCTGGGCCGCGACCGGCGGCATTCTAGCCCTGACGCTTCTCGAGCTTGTGCCGCTTTTGGGTTTTCTCGTATTCGCGGTCGGGCTCTTGCTGTCGTTGGGCGCTGTTGTGGTGAGCCGCTTTGGCTCTCGCGAGGTAACCGCGCCTTCGGGAGCTTCCTGATTAGTGCGCCCAGATTTTGCTTGGGTCGGTCTCGTAGGGGTACACGTGGACCATCCAGCTGAATATCTGCGCGCGCCACTGCCCGCCTGCTTGTTCGCACGCTTCCGGGGTGGTGATGGAACCGCCCAGCCCGAACTCCTTCCAGCTCACCTCCTGGCGTGACGCGCCCTTCGGAGGCATGCAGAAGTTGACGTGCTTGTGCCAGCGGGCCACGCTCAGCGGCACGCGCTCGTCGAGTTCGTCGAGCGTAGCTTTCTTGGGGGCCGTGTACATCGCGCCCTCCAGCTCGTATCCGTCGCCGGTTTTCTTGTACAGCAGCGAGGTCGGATGCGCCGGATTAAATTCGAAAGTAGCTTCGGCGGCGTAGCGATAATTCGTGAAGTGGTAGTGGTGCTGCGGGACGTTGGGGAAGAAAATTTTATAGCCGTCGGCCAGAGCCACTCGGTAGTCTTTGTACTTTTCGATCGCGGGCCTTAGCGCGCTGAGGATTTCTTGGGCGCGTTTCTCGTCACCCGGCTTCGCCGGGCGCAATTCAGTCATGAACATGTGCGGGTTCATGTCCATGTCTTCGCCGGACATGGCATCGTTCGCCGAGCGCGCGGCCTCCGGATTCTTGTCGGCGTCATGGCGCATGCTGCCCATATCCATGCCCGGCATGTCGCCGGAGGATTGCTGCTGGCGGGGGCTCGGAACCTGTTGCGCGGCCGCCGAGAACGCCAGCAGGGATGCCGCGGCGAGAAGGAACGTCACTCGATTTTTGATTTTCATGGCCTGCCTCTACTAATAGAGTACGCGCTGGGACAAAAAGAATTGCAGCCCTTGCGTCGGCCTTGCGCGAATTGTTAATAGGGCTGAAACGCGCGGCCAACGCGAAAATAGGAGGCTTCGGGGGTCCGAGCCTCCCTTGGGGGTACAGCGGGAAACAGCCACGGCAGGCGGCTTAATGTAGTTAAAACCCTGCGCCGCAAGCCACGGTCTTAGATCAAACCCAGGGGCACATGAAAAGTCGCGGACACTGTACGAGAAGCGAGTACTGAGCCGGCCATGTCCGTGAGCAACCTGCGTTCCAAACCAGCCTCGGGCAAGGTCATTTGTCGCGCAAAGCACATATTTTCATTTACGCGGTGTGTACTCTTGACGCCCGCGCTGATTTCTGTAAACTGCGGTTTTCTGATATGGCGACACAGGCCAACCCGCTAGGAGAGACGTTGCAGGACTTCCAGTTCCCGCAGCGAGAGGCGGCCTTTTTCTATGGGCTGTTTCTCCGCGGCCATTCGGCCGATGAACTCCGCAAGGACATTCAAGTTCCCGCTGCGGTTCTCGCGAAATGGGACCGCGAAACCGAGCGCGAACCGCAACTCCGGCCCATCCTCGAGACCATCGTCCGCTACCGGCAGCACGTGCTTGCGATCTTCGAGAATTTGATCTGCCACGATTCCTCGACCCAAAAACTCCAGTAGTCTAATTCCAGATTTTTCCAGGTGGCAAAGCGGTCGGCGTTCTTGCCCATCGAACAGCGCGGTTTGTCTGCGAATAATTCTCGCGTTTCCCGCGCTCCGCCGCGCGGTTGCAGTCGGACAATCAGTCGCGTAATATGGCTCAGGTTGTCCGCAAACGCATCTACTCCCCGGTAGCTCAACGGTAGAGCATTCGGCTGTTAACCGAAGGGTTGCTAGTTCGAATCTAGCCCGGGGAGCCAAACTTCTCAATCAGTTAGCAAGCTGTCGTGCTGGGCCTGTTTGGGAATGTGCCCACTTTTGTTTCCCATCGTCCTGAGGGAATCGTGGTCAATGCCGCTTACATTGAGCAATGGAAGAAGATGAAACGCGCTCGGCGGCGATTTGTACTCGCCGTTCTGGCTTTCCCTGTCGGAAGTGTAGTCAATCACTATCTCATTGATCCTACGAATCGACGGACTGTAGGTGTTGCGATTTTCGGTCTGGGTTGCCTTTCGTTTTGCTTGTTGGCAACCTTCGACTGTCTTTCTCTAATGGCTGGACGCGCCGTGGAAGGTTGTATGCGGAGCGATTTGGCTTAACGATTGGCGGAGCAGAAATTGAGCATTGGGAAGCTTACCCTTCCACTGGTTCCAGAGTTCTGTCCTCTGTGCTTCAAGCCGCGCGGCTTCGTCGGCCCGCCCGGCTCGGCGTAGGAGATTGGCGAGCGCCGTCCAGGTCCGGGCGATACACGTCGCATCACGAAGATCGTCCTCTACATCAGGTTTCCAAGCCATGAGCTTCGCCAAGAGCTCCTGATATGCTCCGATGGCCTTGACGATTTGGCCCGTCTCTGCGTAATCGTCCGCTTCAGCCCGCAAGGCATCGTCCGCTTCGCTCATCGGCTCGACTTTGTCCGCCGGGTAGAGGTGAAGGTCGCGCAGAAGCTGGAACGCATCTTTGATGCGCCTCCGAGCATCGTCGCCGCGCCCGATCCAGCGGGCGGCGTAAGATGAGTCGGCGAGCAAGTCCGCCTCAGCCAGCTGGGAGCTCGCGTTCGATTTGATTTCTCTGAGGCGCGCCCGTGCGTGGTCGTACACAGCTAGAGCTTTGCGGGGATCCTCATGCCGCAAGATATTGGCGAACTGGACGCTCGTAGCCGCCAAGATGGCCCGGCTCATGTAATCGCTGGAATCATGGCCGGCCAGGTCCTCGCCGATTTCCATTCCTTGCTGGATCACTGCCAGCGCCTCGTGGTATCGCCCGAGGCTCGGCTCTGCATCCGCCTTCCCCAGGATCAAGCCTTCGGTCAACACCGAATCCGCCAAATTAACGCGCAATGCCGGTTGACCGCCCGCGGCCTCGACTTGTTCAAGTTCAACCGCGCTTTTCGCATCATGAAGTGCTCCATTGAGGTCGCCAGTTTGCCAGCGAGCGATTACCAAAGTGCCGAAGATACTGCCCTGCAACCGGTCGAAGGATGGAAAAGGCTGGACGATTTCCAGCGACCTGTTGGCAGCGTGTATCGCTTTGTCGAAATGCCGGGTGTCGGCATACGCCCTGGCGACGTTTTGCTCGAAATATCCCATGCTGTAGATCTCATGCGGGGTAAACTTGCCGCCAAGATGCATAAACCGATCGACCAAATCGGCTGTCTTGTCCGCCCATGAAAATGTTTCTTCAACGCGCTTCTGAAAGCTCGCCAATTCCATCCGATCGTGCGCGATCGTGGTTGCAATGAATAACCCTCGCTGGTTCACCGGGTCTTGTGCCAGGACCGCGTCCACAAAGCGTTCTGCGTTATCGAGGCTGACTTGTGCTTCCGCGAACTGCCCCAAATTGGGCGAGGTAGGGTCACCTTGAGCATGCGCGACTCGTACATAGGCAAAGGCAATCTCGAGCTCTAACTCTTTGTCCCCGTGAACGTCGCTGCCCAGCAACGTCAAATACTGCAGGGAATCGGTAACCATCTGCATTCTGACCTTCGTCGAGCCGGGTAAACCTCGGATGTCGTTATCGAGTTCGATAAATTTATTGGCCAGTTGACGCACTTGCGCAAAACGCTGCTCCGCGATCTTTCGTTGCTGGTTCGCAACGTACAGACCGGCGGAGAGACTGCCGATCACAAGCACAACGGCGGCGGCGGTCAGCGCCACCACTGTGCGGTTGCGGCGGAGGAACTTGGCGGCGCGATAGGCGAGCGCGTCAGGTCGTGTGCTAATCGGTTCGTGCTTCAGGTAACGCTGAAGATCATCGGCGAACCCAGTCAC
>Ga0302326_10002210_pt1 | contig 47669 bp, 43 predicted proteins | sample Palsa_T0_3_FD_202264 | JGI IMG/M metagenome (GOLD analysis project Ga0302326, IMG submission 202264) | Peat permafrost microbial communities from Stordalen Mire near Abisko, Sweden - Palsa_T0_3 | ecosystem: Environmental > Terrestrial > Soil > Palsa > Peat permafrost | place: Sweden: Abisko... | reverse complement strand
GAGGGCCGCGTGGACCCGTTGGCGGATATCGAGACGATCGAGACGGAGTTGGTGATGGCGGACCTGGAGGCGGCTGAACGGCGGGTGGACAAAGTCGGCAAACAGGCGCGCGGGGGCGACCGCGTGGCGATCGCCGAGGAGTCGTGGCTGCGCGAGGTGATCGCGGCGCTGCAGGCCGGCCATCCGGCGCGCACCGTGCCCGTGCCCGAGGAGGCGCCGAATGCTGCCCGCGACCTGGGCTCTTTGACGAGCAAGCCGGTGCTGTTCGTGGCCAACGTCGACGAGGGCTCCGAGGAGATCCCCGCGGCGGTCGCCGAGCACGCGGCCGCGCAGGGCGCGCGCGCGGTGGCGGTGTCTTCGCGCATCGAGTCGGAGCTGGCGGAGCTCGACGACGAGGACGCGGCGGCGATGCGCGAGGAGCTCGGCGTGAGCGAGTCCGGTCTACAGCGCGTGGTGCGTGAGGCGTTCGCCTTGCTTGAGTTGATCTCGTTCTTCACAGCGGGTGAGGCGACGATCGCGCAGTCCTGGCACCTGCGTCGCGGCCTCACCGCGTGGCATGCGGCCGGCGAGATCCATACGGACATCCAGAAGGGCTTCGTCCGCGCCGAGGTGATCGGCTGGCAGGAGCTGGTTGACGCGGGCGGCTACGCGGGCGCTCGCGAACGCGGGACGCTGCGCCTGGAGGGCCGCGACTACGTGATGAACGACGGGGACGTGATCACGGTCAAGTTCAGTCCCTGAGGTCGCTGTCGTATACAGCCAGGGGGTGGTCGGGAGGGGGACCTGTCCCCCTCCCGTTGAAGTCACCCCGTAACGCTCGCCATCTTCTCCAGCCTCCTCGCCAGCTGCTTCATCCCCAGCTCCCTGGCCATGCGGGCGCCCGCGGCGAAGTCGGTGGGACGATCCGGGGGACGGGCGATGCCGTCGATCGGCACGAGCGTCGCGATCCGCTTGAAGTTGAGCAGCAGCTCCTCGTTCTCGCTCAGGGCGAGCGCCGTTCGAAGGCGCATGTCGCTGTCGTCCTTCCCGGCGACCCGCAAGACCTCCTCCAGCGGGCCGTGGCGATTCAGTAGCTCGGCGGCGGTCTTCGCGCCGATCCCCGGCGCGCCCGGCAGGCCGTCGGAGGGGTCGCCGCGCAGGGCGATGAAGTCGGTCACCAGCGGAGGGTCGATCCCGTAGCGCTCGCGCACCTGTGCGGGACCGATCTCGGTGGGGTCCCCGCCACCTTTGCCCGGCATCACGACAGCGACCTGATCGGTGACCGCCTGGAACAGGTCGCGGTCTCCGGTCAGCAACAACGCCCGCCCGTTCCCGTGTCTGTTGGTCATGACGCCCCGCTTGCCGCCGTCCTTCCCGCTCTCGTGGCCGCTCGTGTTCTCCTCTTCGTGCCGATCGCCTCCGACCTCCGCCAGCGCATAGGAGAACATCACGTCGTCGGCCTCGAGCTCCGGGTCAGTCGTGACCGTCCATCCGAGGCTCTCGAGCAGCGCCGGCGCCTTCTCCCATTGCCTCGCCAGCTCGGGCGGCATCGGATCGCGCTGAGCGTGGTAGCCGGGATACAGCCGCACGCGATAGACCGCCTCCTCCGCTCCCATGCACGCGGCCACCGCCCGCGCGGGGCGCGCTTCGAGCACTGCCAAGAGAGCATTCACCGTTCCCAACAGAGCGTTCACCGGCTCGCCGTCGGAGCCGACGATCGATTTGGGCAGCGAGAAGAAGGCTCGATACAGCAGCCACGGCACGTCGGCGATCAAGAGCGGGGCGGGCATTTGCCCCGTCAGCGTAAAGCTACCCGCGACCGCCGTGGACGCTTAGCCCATCAACATCCAGCAGTTTTCAGTCCAGTAGAAGCGGTTGGGGCCGCTCATCAGCTCGCTGGGCAGCTCGAGCGAGGCATAGTCGCCCCGAACGACCACTATGGCCGAAGCGATCTCATGCTTCTGGCTACGCAGCTTCGCGCGTACGGCCGGCGCGAGCTTGGCCAGCTTCCTGCCCCAGCACTGCTCGCATGTGCGGCCGTGCTCGGCGGCGCGTAGTGGCGCGCCCAGCACGGCACAGGCTTCCGAGCCGTCATCCGTCAACTCCGCTGTCACGAACCTGGTGGCTGACTTCCGTACCCACGCGATCTGCTCAGCGGTTCCCACCGAGTGAGCTCCAAGCGCGCTCGCCGGCACGGCAAGCGCACTGACGCAGACGAGCACGGCGAGGATCCCGCGAAGGCTCATGCAAACGTGTCGGCGGTGAGCGTTGACATCATGAGTATCCCGGCTCCAGGTGGGCCGGCGGCGGACACATATCGTAGATGCGTGCCAGGCGGACAACCTTCCGCGACTGGGGCCGCCCGCCGAGGGCCGCTACCCCGCGACCGCGCCGCCCGTCGGGGTCGATTCCGGCGCGCCGGCCGGTCCCTGCGCCCCGCCTCCCGGGCCGGCGGGGACCGTGGGAGGGCTCGTCGTGGGCGATGGGCTCGCCGGCGCGGACGTGCCGCTGCGGTCGGGCTCGGCCACGACGCTCGAGCCGCGCTTCACGCTGAAGTACGCCCATGTGTCGTCCAGGCCCAGCCGTGCGGCCAGTTCGCCGCCGGAGGTCAATGTGCGCCCGCCCGAGCCGAGCACGTAGGCGGAGAGGATCCGCGGGGAGGACCCACGCTGGAGCACTTCGATTCCCTCGAGAGCGCCCTTCACGAGGCCGCTCAAGCGCCTGCCGGCGGTCGCGAAGCTCAGGCTCACCGTCCAGTGATGCTCCGGGCCCTGGTCGTAGGGATCGGCTACCCCCACCAGCCAGGGCTCGGCGGTGGCGCCTCCGAAGGCGTCCTGCACGGCTTCGGTGTGACCGCCGCTGGAGGCGGAGAAGTACGTGATCGCCGGCTGTCCGTCGTAGGTGACGATCTGGCCGGCGGTCGCGAGCGCGGCGGCGTTCGTGCTCGAGGTTTCGGCGGCCGCGCCGCGGTAGACCTGCGAGCGGGTGTCCGAGTACACGTCGAACCTCGTCCCGCCCGCGTGCGCGGTGAGCGCATAGGTGCGGACCGCGACCGCTTGGGCCTGTAGCGCGGCTGCGGGCCATTCCGAGGGCATCTCCGCGGAGATCACGCCGCGCACGTAGCTTTCCAGCGCGAGCGTCTTCACCCTGTTGCCGATCAGCACTTTCACCTTCGCCCCCGCCGGCGCCTGCCCGAGCGCGGTGCCCGTGTAGTAATGGGCGAGGATCTCGCTGTAGGAGGCGCCGTGCTCGGCATAGCCCAGCGCGCCCTCCTGGCTCATCCCCACGCCGTGTCCATCTCCGGCCCCGTCGATCACGAGCGTCGCCGTACTCGCCGCTCCCGCCGAGGAGGCGCACAACAGCAGGACGCACAGCGTCACCGCCGCCGCGAGCACCCCGGCGAGTACGGCTGGTAGATCGGCCGGCGCTTGCCGCGACCCGGTGTAGTCGTGGTGGTAGGTTGATCTGGCGATGAGCATCCTTGCTCTTGCGAACACGATCGATCAGCCGACGGCGCGCTCTTGGGAAAGGGACTGCATGAGCTATGGGTCGGGCAGACGGAGTGCGTGGGTGAACGTTGCACGATGATTGGCAGGCCAACCCAAGCAGTTGCCCGGAAGCTCGCGGCCGACGAGCCGCCAAGCCGCGGCCGGCGCGCGAAGATGGCCTGCGAGAGGGAGCGTGAAGATGCCTGATAAGGACAGTGAGCAGGCGGTTCTGGAAGGGGTGCCGAAGGATCTCTATATCGGCGGTCAGTGGCGCGCGGCGAGGAGCGGCGGGACGCTCTCCGTCGAGGATCCATCCACCGGTGAGATCTTGGTGGACGTCGCCGACGCGCTCCTCGATGACGCCCTGGCGGCGCTCACGGCCGCTGCCGACAAACAGGCCGAGTGGGCCGCATCGGCGCCGCGCGATCGCGGGGAGATCCTGCGTAGGGCATACGAGGCGATCGTCGCGCAGACTGACGAGCTGGCACTGCTGATGACGCTGGAGATGGGCAAGGCGCTCGCCGAGTCGAAGGCCGAGATTGGATACGCGGCCGAGTTCTTCCGCTGGTTCTCAGAGGAGGCCGTCCGGATTCACGGCCGCTACATGGTCAACACCACGGGCGTTGGCCGCATCCTCACAATGCGCCAGCCGGTCGGGCCGTGCGTGTTCGTCACGCCCTGGAACTTTCCGATGGCGATGGGCACGCGCAAGCTCGCCCCGGCGCTCGCCGCGGGCTGCACGATCGTCGTCAAGCCGGCCCAGCAGACGCCCCTGTCGATGCTCGCGCTCGCGAAGATCCTCGAGCAGGCGGGCCTTCCTCCGGGCGTGTTGAACGTGATCACGGCCAAGCACTCCGGCGCCGTGATCGAACCGCTGCTGAAGGACGCAAGGACACGGAAGCTGTCGTTCACAGGCTCAACCGAGGTCGGTCGCAAGCTGATCGAACAGTCAGCCGACCAGGTTCTGCGCGTCTCGATGGAGCTGGGCGGCAACGCCCCGTTCCTCGTGTTCGAGGACGCCGACCTCGGCGCCGCGATCGACGGTGCGATGCTCGCGAAGATGCGCAACGTCGGCGAGGCCTGTACCGCCGCCAACCGCTTTCACGTGCACGAGTCCGTCGCCGAGGAGTTTGCGCGCGGGCTGACCGAGCGGATGGGCGCGTTGCGGGTTGGGCGCGGCATCGAGCCGGCAACGGATGTCGGCCCGCTGATCGATGAAGCCCAGCGCGAGAAGGTGGAGGAGCTCGTGACCGACGCCGTCAACCGTGGTGCCAGCGCGCTGATCGGGGGACAGCGCGTCTCCGGCCCCGGCTACTTCTTCGCGCCCACGGTCCTCGCCGGCGTGCCCGAGGACGCGCGCCTGCTGCGCGAGGAGATCTTCGGCCCCGTCGCCCCGATCGCCACGTTCTCCTCCGAGGAGCAGGCGCTCGCCGCCGCCAACCTCACCGAGTACGGTCTCGTCGCCTACGTCTACACGCGTGACCTGCAGCGCGCGTTCCGCGTCTGCGAGGGCCTCGAGACGGGGATGGTCGGTCTCAACCAGGGCGTCGTCTCGAACGCCGCCGCTCCGTTTGGAGGGGTCAAGCAATCGGGGTTTGGTCGTGAGGGGGGATTCGAGGGGATCTCCGAGTATCTGGAGACGAAGTACGTGGCGATGAGCCTGTAGAGAGAACCGAGGGAGCACCGCTCGCCAGGGCCGTTAGATCCTTCGCGCGTCCCGCAGCAGATCTTTGAGGAACCCCTTCCCCAGCACACTCAAGCTGAGCAACGACCCGAACAGAACCACCGCGTCGATCGACTCGCGGCCCTGCTTGGTCCAGTAGTCGTCTTCGAGGTTGAGCCACAGCGCGAACTCGTCGAGCGTGAGCGCTGCGCCCGCGCCGTAGACGATCGAGGTTACGCGCGATGAGCGGCGGTCCTCTTTGGTGCCGATCTCCAACAGCCACAGATAGCCGACAGTGAGCAGGCCGGTGATCCCGAAGGTCATGTGGTGGATGTGGCGGCCGCCGGGGGTGATGTTCTTGAACGGGCCGCGTTCGGCGCGGATCGCGTGGGTGATGCCGCGCACGGCGGCGAAGGTTGTGAAGAAGGCGCCGGCGGAGAACAGCTGACGCTCTTTGCGCCGGTCGCCGAAGTGCTTGTAGTACAGGGCGCGTAGATCGCGCACATCGCGCTCGGGCGAGAGCTCGCCGTGCGAGTGCGGCTCGCCGGTGTGCGCCGGAGAATCCGAGCCCGTCGGCTCTGCCTCAGCCATGGGACTCGAGCTGCGAGAGGTCGATCGCGTCCTTCGGCGCCGCGAGCGTGACCGGGGCGTTCCAGCTGCCGAAGGAGATCTTGCCCCCGGTCTTGCCGGACTTTGAGATCTCGATCGGGTAGGGCTTGCCGGTCGTGGCGACGTAGAGGGTGCCGCCGTGCGATGCGTCGGTGACGCTCAGCACCTGCTGTCCGTCGATCGTCGTGGTGGGGCCCTTGGTCAGTGCTCCGTGGTCGGAAAGTGCCGTATTCAGGAGTTGGTTCAGGTCGGTAAGCGAGCCGAGCGAGGAGAAGGTGCCGCTCGACGCCGGCGCCTTCAGCCACTTGCCCTCCAGCAGCTGGGCGGCCGCGGGGCCGCCGAAGTGGCTGTAGAAGGCTGGGCTGCCGCTGATGTAGGCGGTGCCGTCGAGGAGGATCACGTTGAAGCTGAGTCCGCCCTCGGAGATCTGCCCGCGACCTCCCTTGCCCTTCACGAGTTCGAGGTCTAGCGTGAATGGGGAGCCGGCGGAGACGATCGAGCCCGAGACGTGAACGGAGCTCGCGCTGTTGGCCGCGGCTGTGGCGGCCGACAGGATCTCCGTGGGCGTCTTGGAAGCGATGCCGTTGCTCGATGAGGAGCCGCCGCAGCCGCCGAGCAGGACGGCTCCGAGCAGGATGGCCACGATCGCGAGCGTCGTCGCAGCCGGGAGGGAGAGCCGAGCACGCAAGATGGCGCAGATCCTAGCCGAGGCCGGGTCGGCGCTGCCAGAAAGCGCTCCTACCGACCACGGGTCTGTACGTCGGTCAGTGGAAAAGGGGATCGGCGGCTGGGCGTCGCCGCTTTGCCGCACATGCCACATGCATTCGGTTGCGCGCCACGCTTCGACCATGCGCTTATCGCGCCATGCAGTGTTCAAGAGAGCGCGCGCAAACGCCGAACGCGAAAGAGAAGCGAGAAATGTGAGATCTGCCAGTGAGCGGAGTCAACCAAGCCGGCTTTCGGCTGCCCGCCCGGCGTGGGGTGGCACAGCTATGGCTGAAGACGGGGATCGCGTGGACGACAGCGTAAAGACAATGAACACGCACGCGTTTGAGACTGTTACCCGGCCGGGTAATCTCGCTCCTGTGGGGAGCAAACTCCGGGAGCAGCCATCTGCCCGCACAGGGCCGGCCGGAGAGGACTCTCCGGTTCCGGGCTCGCCGCTGCGGTGGGCGCCATGGCTCGTGCTTGCCATTGGCGCGGCCGTGGGCGCGGTGGCAGCCGCCTCCACACTGCTCATCGTCGCCTGCGTGGTTGTGCTGGCCGGCGCGGCGACGGGGCTCGGCTGGCGCGTCGGCGAGCACCGGCGCGAGGCACTGGAGCAGGAGATCGAGAGCCGCTCGAGCGAGCTGACGCGAGCATTTACAGAGCTGGAGATCGCGCAGGCCGAGACTGTGCGCAGGCTGTCGATGGCGGTCGAGTTCAGAGACGAGGACACCGGCGCGCACATCGAGCGGATCGGGCGCTTCTCGACGCTCCTGGCCGAGCACGTTGGCATGGATGCGGACTTCTGCGCGACGCTGACTCACGCGGCGCCGCTGCACGATGTCGGCAAGGTCGCGATCCCCGACGCGATCCTGCTCAAGCCGGACGTGCTGACCCCGGAGGAGCGCGCGATCGTGGAGACCCACGCCGAGGAGGGCCACCGGCTGCTGCGCGGCTCGTCCTCCTCGATCCTCGACCTCGCGGCTACGATCGCGCTGAGCCACCACGAGAAGTGGGATGGAAGCGGCTACCCGCGGGGAGTCGTCGGCGAGGCGATTCCGATCGAGGGCAGGATCGTGGCGGTGGCGGATGTGTTCGACGCGCTCACGAGCGATCGTGTGTATCGCGGTGCGTTCACGGTCGAGGAAGCCGTGGAGATGATGCTCGAGCAGCGCGGGCGTCACTTCGACCCGGTGCTGCTGGATGCATTCATGGAAGTGCTCGGCCGGTCTGGCCCCGACGCGCGCGAGCAGCTGCGCGCCGACCCCGGGGAGCTGACGGAGGGGATCCTGGAAACCTTCGCGACGGCGCTGCAGCGCGGCGACGGCGAGACTGCAGAGGGCGCGATCGCTCAAGCGATCGAGGACGGCGTGCCGGCGGCGATGGTGCACGATGAGGTGATCGAACCGGCGCTGCGGCGCCTGGCCGCGCTGCGGGAGCGGGGTGAGCTCGACGCAAGTGGCGAGCGATTGGCGATGGGGATCGCCAGGCGAGTGCTGGCGACGCTGCGCAGGTTCATGCTCAGCGGCGAGGCACAGCCCGAGGTGATGGAGCGGATCGACCGCTCGGTGCAGGCGGTCGAAGACCATCTCGCCACCCGCGAGCACGCCGTCGGCTGAGCACGCGTTCGGGGCTGACGGCCCCACTGCGCGTCAACAGCGCCAGGCGCCGAGCCATGCCGCGTACGATTCGCTGCGCACCTCGATAGATTCCCGCGCATGAGCGCACCACAGGCGATCGTCACCGGCGGAGCAGGGTTCATCGGCTCACACCTCGTCGACGCGTTGCTCGCCGACGGCTATGGCGTGACCGTGATCGACGATCTGTCATCGGGCGACGCGCGCCGCGTTGCCGATGCGGCTCGGCTGCTCGAGCTGGACATCGTCGACCGTGCGCGGGTGGCGGCGGTCATCGAGGAGGTGGGGCCCGAGACGGTCTTCCATCTCGCGGCGCAGTCGAGCGTGGTTGTGTCCGTGGAGAATCCGGGACGCGACTGCGAGGTGAATGTGCAGGGCACGCTGAACGTGGTCGATACAGCGAACAAGCAAAACATCCCGGTCGTGTTCACCTCCACCGGGGGCGCGCTGTACGGGGACGAGGCGCCGCGGCCGACGAACGAGCAGCAGATCCCCAAGCCGCTGTCGCCCTACGGCGCGTCGAAGCTCGCGGGCGAGTCCTACCTAGGGACCTGGTCGCGCGCGGAGGGCGTGGCGAACGCGATCTGCCGGCTGGGCAACGTTTATGGCCCGCGCCAGAGCCCGCACGGCGAGGCCGGGGTGGTATCGATCTTTACGCACCGTCTGCACACCGGACAGGCGCCAAAGCTGTTTGGACACGGCAAGCCGACGCGCGACTACGTGTATGTCGCCGACGTCGTCAGCGCACTGAGGGCCGCGGCCGGCAAGGCGGGCACGTTCAACATCGCCACGGGCGTGGAAACGGACGTGATGACGATCTGGAGCGAGCTGAGCAAGGTCGCCGGCTCGGAGCTGCAACCGGAGCTCGCCGACCTGCGCCCGGGCGAGCTGCAGCACAGTCAGCTGGACGCGAGCCTGGCCGAAAGCGAGCTCGGCTGGCGCCCAGAGGTGCCGATCGCCGAGGGGCTACGGAAAACCTACGAGGCGCTGGTGCAGGAGTTCAACGCGGCTGAGTAACTGCAATTCGCCGCGCAACCGTTGCGGGAAGGCGCCACGACGGCGACAGTAGAGCTATGAGGCATGCCCGCGAGGCTGCGGTAGGCGCCCTGGTCGCGATGGTGGTTTGCTCCGCCGTCATCGCTGCGGCCAGTAGCGCGAGCGCGGATGGGGCGGGCGGCGCCCCGGCGCCCTCGGAGTCCCAGACGGGAGGCAGTGAGTACGGTGTCCTTACGCGGGTGGCAAACCGTCCGTTCGTGAGCGAGCTGAGTGTGCCGGCCACGGCGACGGCCGGCAGTCCGCCGCGGGTGACACTACGCATCGTGGAGTCGGGCGTCGGCACAGTGAACGTTACGGTGGCGGTAAACGACCTCTCCACGCGCAAGCCGACGATCGTCGTGGGTATGGGCTGGGTTCACACCGGTCGCACGCTGACGGTCAGCTGGCCGCGAGGTGCGACGCTGAGGCAGGGCGTCTATCACGTGAGCGTGAGCGCGCACGACCACCACTCCGGAAACCTGGAGCGCACAGCCCACAGCTCCGGTGTCGCGATCCTGACGGTGACCGCGCCGGCGCCCGTAGCACCCAAGCCGGTGCTCCCAGCTCCAGCTCCAACCGTGGCTCCAGCTCTCCCCGGCGTGCCGACGCCCGCGCAGACGGTGGCCGACGGGGCGGTGTTCCCGGTGGCGGGCGAACACAATTTCGGTGGGCCTGAAAACGTCTTCGGCGCCCCGCGCGACGGCTACCTGCACCAGGGTCAGGACATCCTCACGGCCGAAGGCACGCCGGTCGTTGCTCCGCTGGCGGGGACGATCCTCACGACGAGCTATCAAGCCGAAGGCGCCGGGTACTACGCGGTCGAGCAGACGAGCGTCGGGTTTGACTTCATGTTCGCCCACTGCGAGGCGAGCTCGCTCGCGGTGAGCACTGCCCAGGCGGTGACGCCTGGGCAGGTGCTGTGCAAGGCCGGCCAGACGGGCGATGCGACCGCCCCGCACCTCGACTTCGAGATCTGGGTGGATGGCTGGCAGGCGCCGGGCGGAGAGTCGATCGATCCGCTCCCGTACCTGCAGGCGTGGGAAAGCGCCTGAGCTGCGGGGGAGCCGCTAGCATCGCAGCGATCGAAGATCGGTCAGCGGCCAGATAGCTCAGTTGGTAGAGCACACGACTGAAAATGACTGTCCCCCGCCTTGAATAACGTCGGGGGTCCAGGCGGCGTTTGCCCTGCTAATGCGCGGTTTTTTGGGCCGCTTAGCGCGGCGCGTTTGGGGCGTTTTCGGGGCCGTTTGGTGGTCGTTGTCCAAAACGTTGTCCAAAACCCCATGTGCGTCGGCCGTGCTGCCGTAAACCTGCTCGCGGGCCTGCCGAATGAGCCGATCGAAGGACGCGCCGTGTTCGCGCTTAGCGCGCTGCTGTAGCTGGTTGTATACGTCCATCGTCATCTTGCTGTCAGCGTGCCCGACCTGATCCATGACCCACTTGATGTCGTAGTTGTTGGCGAGAAGCGCAATCGAAATGTAGGTGCGCCGGAGGCTGTGCGGGGTGATGTGGGGAAGGGGCGGCATTCCTCGTTTGCGCATCTTCTCGCTGGCGAGCACGGCGGCCTCGTGGACGATGGTGCCGACGCGCTTACGGCTCATGCGTCGGCCGCGTTCGTTCTGGAAGAGGAACGCCTCGGGGCCGGTGTCGTTTCCGGCGCGGCGGAGCCGGTCGATGTGCATGATGAGCACTTCCGCTAGGTATGGGCTGACCTCGACAACGCGGATGCCGGTCTCGGTCTTTGAGTCGGGGATATTGAACCGTGCGCCTTCGGGGTCATGCAGGCGGAGGTGGCCGATGCGGATGCCCGATAGCTCGCCGTTGCGCACGCCCGAGCGCCCAAGGGTGCAGAGCATCGCCTTGCGCCCGACGTAAACGCCGACGCGCAGCCCGCCGAGGTTGCGGACGTGGAAATGGATCGTGCCGGGCGTGACGCCCAGCTCGGCGGCGATTCGTTTCTGGCGCTTGCCGTCGGCGAGTCCGAGCGCGACTGCGGCGGCGGTCGATCCGGGCCGAGCTTCACGCGCGGCGACAGCAAAGCGCTCCAGAGACGGGTCCTGCTCGTCGGCTGCGTCTTCAAGGAAGGCCAGCTCGTCCATCTCTAGGAAGGTGCGCTTGGGCTTCGGAACGTGAATCTTCAGCCGCTTGCTCCGTGCGTGGTTGACGGGGATCAACTCGTCCTCGACGGCTTCCTCCAGTATCGCGCCGAGGCAGCTCAGTAGGCCGCGTATCGAAGAAGGACCGAGTGGGACGAGCTTGCGGTTGCGCTTGTCGCGGAGGTCCGCGCCGGCATCGAGCGCCTCCTTGAGTTCGTGCGCCTCTTTGATCTTGTGCGCCTTGAATGCGCCGCATAGTTCTTTGTCGATTTCGTCGAGGCGGTAGCGGCCGAAGAACGGCAGCAGGTGGCACTGCAGGATGGTGCAATAGCCGGCGTGCGTGTTCTTGCTGATCGGCTTCTCGCCGATTAGACCTTCGAGCTTGGCTTTGAGCCAGTAGGAGGCGTATTCGTGGAACGTCGGCATTTGCGCGAACTGCTTTTCGACGGTCGGCTTCGCCTTTGGCCGCTCCCAAATGCCGGCCTCGATGCGGGCGAGGATGTTCCTCAGCTCGACTCGGCCGGTGCGCTCGCTCCACCCGCCGCCGCAGCCGCAATCGCAGTCGCGCTGCTCGTGCAACATGAGCGTTTCGCGTTTGCCGTCGGCGGTGAAGCGTAGGCGGAAGCGGAGCGTCCCGTCTACCTGCTGTTCGACCTTGAGGCTTCCTGTGACGGGGCGTGCCATTAGGCACGCCCCTGTGCGCAGGGTCTACCGTATGGGTACATCGGGGTTACCTCCCGGTGTCGGGCCGGGGGCGGTGACACGCCGCCCGGCCACTACTTGATTGTTGCGTGGATGGTAGCTCCACGTAGGGCAACAAATCAACGTTTGAGCAACGTCTTCGCGGGGGTTTGCGGCGGCTCCTCCGCGTCGCCTCGGGCGCCTGTCTCGGGGCGGGCTCGGCGAGCTGCCGCCGGATCGCTTGGAGGTCGAAGCGCAGCCGCCCGTGCTCGCCGCCGAGGCGCACTCCGCCCAGCTCGTGGCTGTGGGCATAGACCCAATCGCGGTCCACGCCCAGCTCTCGCGCGACCGTGGCGGCGTCCGCGAAGCGCGCCTCGTCCGGCCGCGCCTCACTGAGCAGAGCAACGACCCTGGCGGCGATCAGCTCTATGTCCTCGTTGTCGAGCGTCACGCCCGCGCCCTCGACCTCGCTCGACTCGCGGTGCCGCAGGCAGGGCGCCGTGACGCCCAGTGCGTGATCCGGGCGCGGGCGATCGGGACGTAAGCGGCTTCGCGCTCGATCCCGTGGAAGCGGGCGCCCTCGAGCACGGCCGCGATGCCAGTGCTGCCGGACCCCGCGAACGGGTCGAGCACGAGCCCGCCGGCCGGTGTCACGAGCCGCACGAGCCAGCGCATGAGGTCGATCGGCTTGACCGTCGGGTGGACGTTGGCGACCGGGTTCGCGGCGCACATTTGCTCGTTGTGTGCGCCGATCTTGAACGTCTGCACCACTTGGCGGGGGAGCTTCTCGCAGCCGGCCTCACGCTCCCGCCGGGGCGCCTTCGCGCAGTAGAAGAAGCGGTGGCGCTCGCCGAGCAGCCCGATCGGGCAGTCGGCTTCGCACTCCTCATCGGTGCAGCCGGCGCCGTGCGAGAGGACGAGGTTCGCGGGCCAGCGGCCTCGCTGGCTCGCCGTGATCCTGCGACCGTGGGAGCGCCCTTCGGTCGGGCAGTCCTCGGCCGTGAGCGCGATGCGACAGCCGTCGATGTTCATCGCCCCGGTGCCATGCGTCGCGAGCGTCTGGTCGAGGCTGCCCTCGACCGGCTTGCGGGCGAGGATGATCGGCTCCCACGCTGGCTTCAGTCCCGTGCCGAGTCCGTCGGGAAGCAGGCGCGTCGCGGGGTAGCCCTGCCCCTGCAGCCACATGAGCACGTCGCGGACTTCAAGGCCGGCTTCTTCGAGGCCGCAGGTCAGCCGGTGCGCCGTGCGTGCTGCCGCGAAAGCGAGGATGTGTCCGCCTGGCTTGAGGCTGTGCAGGCACGCGGCGCTCCATTCACGCGAGAACTGCTGGAAGCGCGCGTTGGGGTTCTCGGTCGGCGGCCGGCGGCGCTTCTTGCCACCGGGGTTGAGGTGCGCTGGCCGGTCCCACTCGACCCCGTTGACCCCGATCCCGTAAGGAGGGTCGGTGATCACGGCATCGACGGTGTTCCGGTCGAGCTTCGCGAGCCCGTCGAAGCAGTCGCCTTCGACGATTCTCCACTTGCGGGTTGTGATTCGCTGGCTAGGGCGAGGCATCGTTCTTCGTCTCCTGGGGTTGTGGTTGGCCGAGCCAGTCGACGGGCTGCTCGGGTTGCTGTGCGGTGAAGAAGACGGGCGCGAATGGCCCGGAGCTGGTGAGGTCATCGAGCGCCGCGAACGACACCGGGATCGCGACGCCGCCACCCGCTGGGTCGGATGCCGACAGCGCGAGCGTGCGCTGCAGCCGTTGACGCATCCGGGCTCGCGGCTGGTCGGCGAACACGACGAGCAGATGCGGCCAGGATCGGTAGTAGCCGCGCCAAGCGGGCTCGGCGGATGCGTCGGCGGATGCCTTGAAGTGGCGCAGCCTCGTGTAGCGGGTGACCTTCGCGGCGAGCTGCTCCGCGGAGAGCGTCCCGCGGTCTAGCTCGACGAACCGCTGGTGCAGGGCGAGCCCGCCGTCGGCGGCCGTTTGGAGGTACGTCAGCACAGCGTCAGCGATGACAAGCTCGGCGGGCCGGCGGCCTCGTGGCGGGGAGATTGGGTGCGCGACCTCGTTGCGCCAGGAGTCCGGGCCGCACTCGTCACCGTGCTCGCGGGCTGCCAGCACGAACGCGACGCCGACCTGATTGACGGCGATCGTGTGCTGCTTGAGCGGCCCTTCGGCCTGCTCTCGCGTCGCGACCTTACGCCGCGACTGCACGACCGCTCCTGCGGCCTCGACTGCGTCCGCGCCCGCGACGGTCACGAACCAAAGCGACAGCCGGCGAGGGCTGCGAATGCGCTCGACGAACCCTCGGCGCTCCAGCAGCCCCAGGACCGTTCTCGTCCACCGCTGCCCGGCGTGCGGCGTATAGAGGGCGTGCAGCTGCGTCGTTGACAGCAGGCGGTGGTCGTAGATGCCCGCGAGCATCGACGTCGCGATCGGCGGCAGCGGACGAGGCGGGCGAGCGGTCATGGCCTGCCTCCGGCGAGCGCGTGGCGCGAGGCTGGGCAGGGCGCCTGGCGCCTACGCACGACGCTGGGGGTCCTCGGCGCGTGGTCGCCTCGGAGCCGCCGAATGAAGCTGACGCCGGGCGCCTGCGCGCCTGGCGCGGGCGCCGTCCACGGCTCATCGGCCGTTGCTTTCCCGCCGCCCGCCTTGCCTTCGAGGTACTCCTTGATCCGTTCGTCGAGGGTGTCGAGCGCGGCGACCGTGTCCGCCGCCGCCACGCGCCCCGACGCCTTGTCGATCGTTGCCTGGACGTCTCCTAGAGCGTCTGGGTGGAAGGCGTCGGCGAACTGCTCCTCGACCGACTCGCCGCTGAACATGAAGGGCCTCGTGAGCTGCCCGTGGTGCGTGACCTGCGCGATGAATGTCCACCTCGGCAGCCCACTGATCGCCGGGGCCGGCGGGTCGCCTCCCCACTCACGCGCGATCAGCGCAGCCGCGTGAGCGTTGAGCGCCGTCGTGATCAGATGCGAGCGGTTCGTCGTCAGCGCGTTCAGCGTGTCGCTCGTCAGCCGCTCGGGGTTCTGGTTGAGCATCGTGGCGCGAATGCCGTACTTCGCGGTCTGCTCAAGCAACGCCGCGAGGTTCCCTCCCGACGCGCCGTCATAGGTCTGCACCTCGTCGAGGAACACGTAGAACGGCAGCCGCTGCTCCGGCGGCATCGACGCGCGCCCCTTCGCTCCGTGCAGCAGGTCGTAGACCAGGAGGTTCGCGACGAGCTTGTCCTTCGCGCCACCAGCACCTGGACACGCGAGCACGATTCTGCGCTCGTTCATCGCGCGCGCAATGTCATAGCTCGACGTCTGCGCGCCGAGCAGCGCCGCGAGCTGCGTCGATGAGCGCAGCCGGTCGATGAGGTTCGTGACCGGGGTAATCGCCTCTTCGGACAGGCGCGGGAAGCGCTCCATGAAGAACTGCCGGCGCGGCGGCGAGAGGAACGGCAAAGCGGTGGCGAGCCACTCCGGGTTCCCCAAGATCGACGGTATCTGGAAGATCGTCGGCTGCAGCCCATCGGGCAGCACGCCCGCCAGCTCGATCAGCGCCGCCGTCGCCTGCCCCGTCAACGTCAGCGCACGGTTGTTGCGCTCACCCCACTGAAGCGCAGACGCAAAGCTGTCGACGATCGCCTCGACCCGACGCTCGGCGGCCTCGGGGTCAAGGCCCCGCGCAGCAAAGAGGTTCCAGCCCGGCTGCCCCTGTCGGCTCCTCGGCCCGACGAGGTCCAGCTCGATCACACGCTCCGCGAGGCCCTCCTCGGTCAGACAGCTCTTGACCCTTTGCACCGCGTCCTGGTGGGGGTCGAGGAACATGCCGCCGTGACCTGAGCGGACGAGGTGAAGGAACTGCGTCAGCGCCAGCTCGGTCTTGCCCCACCGGCTCCGTCCCGCGGTGTAGGTGAAGAAGGAGTCCTCGACGCGCAGCCCGACCCTGCGCTGCCCGTCCTCGCCCTCCACTCGGCCGAGCGGCACGAGGTTCGCCTGCCCGGTGAACGTCGGGAGGACCCTCGGCGCGGGATACACCGCCGGTCCGAGACGCAGCACTTCCGGCGCGGCGCACTTCACCGTCGGCGGCTTGAGCAGCCCCGCCATCTCGCGAGCGGTCACGTAGTCGCGACGCGCTGGCCGGAACAGGCCGGTCCTCATGCGGTGGTCAAACCAGCCGCGGCGGCCAGGAAGGTCCGAGCCAGCGAACGCCAAGCCGAAGAAGCGAACACCGACGACGCGCAACGAGTTCGCGCCAGCGAACCCGTCGAAACACGACAGCAGCCCTTGAAGACAACCGACGGCCGTCCCGCGCTCCGGCGAGCAGCAGCGGATCAACACCTGCAGACGGAAGATCGGCTCGGCCTGCACCAGCTTCGCCGCGATCTCCTCGCGCTCGGCGCGCTGCTTCACCATTTCCGCCGGGCGACGACGACCACGCCCACCACCACCGCCGTCGAAGTCGAACATGCCATCGCCGCCGGGCTGCCGCGATGAGTCATCGCCACGGCGAAGCGCCTCCTTCAGCAGCCGACGCCGAAGCCGCCTGCGCGTCGCCGCGGTCGTCGGGAGCAGGTCGATCGCAACCTCCGCGCGCTCCCGGTGCGCAGGATCAAGCCGCGCAAGCACCCGCGCGAAGCCCTGCAACGGATCGGGGGTCAACGGAAGATGTGCGAGCGGTTCGCTGCTCGGCCGCGCGAGGCGCAGCTCAGCACGCACGACCTCCACGCGATCATCGCCCTCGACCGCGGGCTCCGGGTTCGCCTCGATGACCTGGACCTGCACTCGATCGAACACGCCGAGCGCAGAGCGCACCGCCGGCAGCGCCCGCGACGGGACGCTCAGCGAGTAACGCATCTTCCCCTCGGGATCGCAGTCCAAGAGCACCCGGACCGCCCTCGCGCGAGGGTCAAGCCAGCCGCCGACGAGCCTCCGCACACGCGAGAGCTGGGCCGCGCAGCGAAGGACCGCATCGAGGCTCGGATCGAACGAGTCCGGGGCGAGCACCACCAGCCGAGTCCTCGAAGCGAGCGCCCTTCGCGTCGCCACCATCCGGCACACCAACGCGAACGCCACGACGACCACGGCCGGGATCAGGACCAGCGGCGCGAGCGCCTGCGCTCGACCCAGCAGCCCGACGGGCGAGCGCTTGGCGCCGAGCACCGAGAACGCCACGAGCACAGCAACGACCGCCGCGAGCGGCCGGGGGTCCTGGGACTGGCGGCCACTCATCGCCGAGCACCGCCCCGCCCGCGCGCCCGCGGCGCCGCGCGCCGGCCGTTACCGAATCTGCCGGCCAGCCGACGCGACAGCGACGGCGGGACGGCGCAACTCCGACCAGCGGGCGCCGGCAGCGCCGACGGCGAACGAGCGGGCACACGCAGCGGCGAAGGCGCCACCAGGCAACGACGACCAGCGACGACACGATACGCGAGCGGCAGCCAGCACCGGCACCTGCACGTCACCAGACCACCTACCGGCAGGGTCACACAACGGCCATTGGCAAGCCAGTTAGCCCACGGCGCACCCGGCGGCTTATCGGAGCGCGAGCGGAGCGCCAGCCGCAGGGGATCTCTAGTCAGCGGGTGACAGGGCGAGGATTCACTAGCGGACACAGAGAAGTCGCCGCGCGCGAAGCCTCGAAAAGCCGCGCGCGTGCAGGGGAAAGCAGGCAATGCCCGCAAGCCGCAACGGAGCCTCAAACGGCACCTCAAACGGACCCTCAAACGGACCCTCAGACGGAACTCGCCAGTCACGGCCGCCGCCCCGTTCTACTGGCCCGACAACGCCTACGCGAAGGTGACGTAGAGACGCGCTGTCGCGCCTCGCACGATTCGCAAAGCATCCCCGGCCGGCGGCGCGTGACCTCGCCCGCCCGGTTGCCGTACAGGTCGTAGCCGCCCCAGCGACACCAGCGGACACCTGCCGCCTGCGCCTCACGCTCCAGTCCTTCGATGCCCGCGAAAAACTCCGGGTAGAGCGCCTTGAGCATCGCGCGCTCCTCGCCGGCTTTCGCGAACGCACCGCAGTTGCACTCCCCGCTTCGGTGCAGCAACGCGGCGGCCGGCGACTCGGGAAGATCGTGCCCGCGGCGATAGGAGCGCATCTCCTCGCCGGTCCAGTCGATCAGCGGCGCCGCGAACACCGCCGCCTTGCCCGGCAGGCGGTTGATCGCCTCGCGCTTGGAGCGGCGGCGTGACTCCGCGCGCCGGATGCCCGACAAGAACAGCACCCTCGCGCTGCGCGGATGGCCGACCTTGCTCTCCCTGAGCAGGGTCATTATCTGGCGTTCCTTCAGCCTGTTATACGAGCGGCCATGCGCGCCCGGCCCAGGAAAGCCGTGCGGTATCTGGCCGAGCTCGCCGCCCGACGCCCGCCCATACCTCCGCGTGTCCCTCGCGACGAACGCCTCGATCGAAAGGCAAGGCTCGACTGCGCGGGCGGCGTCGTACCGAGCCCACCACACCCCGTCGCCGAGCACCATGATCCGGTAGGCGTCCCCGGCGCGGAGGACCCGCAGGGGCTTGCCGATCCAGTCGGCGTATTCGCGAACGAACTCCGCGACGCCGGGAACAGCGGTCCCGGTGTCAACGAACGCGAGGCCGTCGTAACGCTCGCGGCATCGGTGCGCGAGAACGGTCGAGTCGTTCCCTCCGCTGAAGAGGCACCACACCGCGACCGGCTGATGCTCTCCCCGCGCGCGGGCGATCAGCTCGTCCGGGTCCTCACGCTCGACCCCACCGACGGTGACTACCTCGAAGCTCACGGCCGCCTCCCCTTGCTGGCACGCCGAGGTGCGCTGGGCCGGATCGCCTGCTCGGCAACACGGTGCGCGAGCGGCGGCGGGACCGCGTTGCCGACCTGCGTGAACTGCCGGGTGCGAGCGCCCTGCCACGGATAGTCGACGGGGAACCCTTGGAGGACCGCGGCTTGCTCGACCGTGACTCGGACCGCGTTGACGCCACGGCGCTGCTGGTAGCGGCCTGGAGGGTCGCTCGCGTTCTCCTTATGCCCTGGAGGATGAACGCGCCTGTCGCAAGCGACGGTCGTCGCCGGGCGCTTCCCGGCCCATACCGGGGTGCCCTTCGCGAGCCCGGCGGCGAGCATCGTCGGCGCGGGCTGCTCGACGGGCCTGGGCTGCGCGCCGCGCTGGCGAGGCTCATACGCGCACGGCACCCACTCGACCTTGTTCGCCGCATGGCCGAAGTGAACGGTCGGCGCTGGCTGCCCGCTGCCGCGAACCGAGGCGTGCGCGTGCGTGCCATTCCGCCAAGCCCAACCGCCTCGCTCGACACCCTCACCGGGAGGAAGCTGACGGCCGACGAGCGCCCCATCCCGCGAGCGCCTCGTCGTGACGAGCGTCGGCGCGGGCCGCTGCTCAGTCCACGCCTCGACGTCGTGTGCCTGCCAGCGGTCGACTCTGCTCGTGACCGCCTGCGCCGGAGCCTCGGTCGGATCGAACCCCTCGTTGATCCTGCTGCCGCTGCGACGAATCTCAACGCACGGCTGCCTGGTCCAAGAGCGTGTCCGAGCGGTCAGAGTCGGCGCCGGGTTGCAGCCGGGACGCCGGTCGCGCTTGCGGTAGGTGCCCGTGTCGCCCTTCGCTGGCTGGTTGCTCGGCGTGTCGTTGCGCCTCGGGAACCCGACCTGATCGGCGGTGCTCCAGCCGAGCGCTTCGGCCATGCTCACCCACGGCAGCAGGCCAAGCTCGTCCTCCGGTGTCTCTTTGCGCCGAGGCTGGTAGGAGCGGTGCGTCGCCTCGGGCAGCTCGACTGGCCCGTCGAGCGACGCGATCAGGAACGCCCGTTTGCGGGTCTGCGGGACGCCGTAGCGCTCGGCCGAGAGAATCCCGGCGGCGGTGTGGTAGCCGTGAACGGAGAGCAGCCCGGCGAAGATCGTCCATAGCTCAAGGACGGCAGGGACTTGCTCGAGCGCGATCCACCTCGGCTTCAACGAGAGCGCATACCTGAGCGGCTCGACCGTGAGAAGCGACCTCGGATCGGCGCACTGCGCGAGGCGCTCGGCGCGGCTGTCATGCCCGGCGGCCAGCTCATGCGCGCATGCGATGACCAGCGGCTTGTCCTCCCGGCCGAGGCCCTTCCCGGCAGAGCTGTATGCCTGGCACGGAGGCGAGCCGACCATCCCCCAAACAGGAGAAAACTGGCAAGGGTCGAGCGCAGCAAGATCGGCTTGGAGAACCTCGTGACCGGCGGCGGCCGAGGTCGCGCACGCCCACTCGTCCAGCTCGATACCGAGCGCGTTCAGGCCGAGCATCCGAAGGCCCTCCGCCCAGCCGCCGGCACCGGCGAACAGGTCGATGATCTTCCCCGGCTGCCGGCGGCCACGAGTCGCTGCGCGACGAGTCGGTTTGCGAGCGTCGGCATCATCGCCTCCCGCTCGACCCCGCTCGGGGGGGGGGGGGGGGGGGGGGGTTGGGTGGGGGTTGGGTTGGCGCCGGGGGCGGGGGGGGCGGCCCCCATGGGTGACGCCCCCGGGGGGGGGGGGGGGGGGGGGGGGTAGGTTGAGTGCGCTTTGGAGTAGCGCAGCGTGCGCGTCGGCTCGCCGCCTTGCTTGACGGTGTGGACATGCCGCTCACCTTCCTGTCAGCCGATCTCTCGGCCTGGTTGTTTTTGCGTTGTGGCATCGCGCCGTCACCCGTGCCCTTCGGTGCTCGGTGGCTGCGCGAAGCCGTAGATGTGCTGGCCCTGGACGACCGCTTCGCTCGGGAGGAACGGGCCGGCTATGCCGACTTCGTTGTGATCGTCGTTGCCGTCGATCGTCGTGATTCGCCCGTCCTTGTAGACGCTCTGCACGATCGCGACATGCACGCTTTCCGTTGGGCCGCCGCCGAAGAAAACGAGGTCGCCGGGCGCCGGTCTAGCGGTCGGCGGAAGAACTCTGCCGCCGTGTTCCTTCGCCCAGGTGTAGAGCGACCCGGAGTAGCCGTAGGTGGCGGTCGAGCCGGGAAGCGGAACGCCCGCGCGCTTCCAGACCCAGCTAGCGAAGAGGCTGCACCACTCCTCGCACGGCCCGAAAATCGTGCAGTTACTCCCAGGCGGGTGCTCGCCTTGCCCGAGCTGGCTTTCGGCGACCCGGACGATCCTTGAGCTGCTGGCCGGCGTCGGAGGCCCCGAGCTGGCTTCGCAGCCGCCGCTGACTGGTTCGGCGAGCGGCGGGCTCGTCGCCGTCGGCGCACCCGACCCGGTGAAGCCGTACTGGACGGCTCGGGCCATGACCTCTTCCGCATACGCCACGGTCGAGTCGCCGCACGCGCCGTAGTAGCGGCAGGCGGCTTCGTGATATTCGGCGAAGGTGCCACCCGTCGGTGGGGCGCCCTTGTCTTCGCGCAAGATCCTCGCGGCCGTGAAGATCGCGTCCGCTGGGTTGTTGATCGACAGCGGATGGCCGGGGTCGGCGTTGACGGCGTAGGTTTCCCACAGCGTCGGCCCGGAGCCTGGGCTGCATTCGCTGCCGCGCACGTAGGCGATCTGCATTGGTCCCGCGCAACCGGCTTCGTTGGTGCCGGCGCACTCGCCGTTGCCGCACTCCTGCGCCCCGATCGACGCGAGGAAGCTCCAGTCGATGTCGAACCGCTCCCCGGCTCGCTCGTATAGCGAGAGGCGTTCGGGCGGGATGCTTTGCAGCGCGTAGGCCGACGGCGTTGGCCCTTCAACGGTGGGTGACGGTGCTGCCTCTGGCGAGCAGCCGTTGAGGCTCGCGCCGAGCACAGCGACAGCGACCGCGAACGCCAGCAGCAGCGCAATCGCCGCCGTCGAGAATCCGCCAATGAGCCACATCAAGGCAGCGCGGCGCATCACGCACCCGCCAATCCGGTGACGAGATACCGGCCGCCGTGCTCGGCGACCACGACCCTGATCGGGTACGCGACAACTTCGCTGTCCTGGACGAGCCCGGTGACGACGATCGCTGCGCCCGTCGAGCTGGTGGCGCGTACAGCGACCAGCCTCGGGTGAAGCCTGCGGAGCGCTGGCGGCACCAGACGCGCCCGTTTCCGAAGTGCGTCGGCGAGGCCGCTGGCCGCGTCCTTCACGGCGCTCGCCGGCCCGTGCCCGTAGGCGAACGCCAGGTAGCCGTCGAGGAACGTTCGTGCGGTCCGAAGCGCCTTGGCAGGAGGTGCTTCGCCCTTCACCGGACCGACTGTGCTCGTCGGCGGGTGGGGCGCGCGGGGTTGTTGGCTGGCGGGCACGCCGGTGCTGGTCATCGCGAGCAGGAGGGCTGCCGCGATCAGCACGACCGAGATCGCGGTGAACGCTGCGCGCCGCTCGCTCTCGCCGATCGGCCTGTCGAGCTGCCGGCGAATCCACGCTGCGGCGGCGCTCATCGCCGTGCCTCCTCCTCGACCACCTCAAGGCGCGCTCGCGCGCGCATCGCGGTGTCACCGTCGTGCGTCGAGCCGAGGTAGCTGCGGCCCGCGCGGACCGAGGCGAGCCCGACGTCCGCGAAGGAGCGGCAGAAGGGATCGAGGACGAGGCAGCGCCCCCGGTCGTTGGTGTGCGAGCAAGCGGGCCGCCACCGAGCTGGCTGATCGGGTCCGCCGGGCAGCCGTCGCCAAGATGTGCCGCAGACCCCGCACGCGCGAGGCGAGGTGCTCGCGCGAACACACCAATCGATGACCTCCTGCGGCGATTGGGCCTCGCCAGCGGCGGGCACGCACCACGCGCGTCGCTGAAGTCGCCGGGCAGAGATCGCGCGGCTACGCTGCGAAGAGCAGGCTCCCGCGCCTTGCCTCACTGCCGGGGCGAGCAGCGCAAGCCGTGCGTTGAAATGGAACTCCTGCTGCTTGGTGAACAGCGCGACCGTCGAGTGCCCGACGATCAGCGAGAGACGGCTGCGGTGCAGCGCGCGATCCTGGCGAAACCATCCGGCGCCCTCGACCAGCTGGAGCGCCTGCGGCTGGCTGCCACGTCCCGGCAATGAGAGCCAGAGCGTTCCGTCGTCGCGAAGGACACGGCGAACCCTGGCGAGAATCGCGATCAGGCACGGCGTGGGTAGGTCCCTCGGCGGGCGCAGAAAGCACGTCTGCGCCCAATCGTCGGGAAGCTCGCTCAGAAGGGCGAACGGGTTTGCGGTTTCGATGCGCCAGCTCATGGGTGTTCGTCCTCCTGGTTTGCGGGGTCAGCCGCGCCGGTGCCGTATCGCGCTCTGAGCAAGAGCGAGACGGGCTCCTCGGCACCGATCGCGGGGGCGGTAGATGCCGACGGCGGCTGGTCGCGAGGTGGACGCGCCGCGGCGGCGGGCTCAGGGGTCGGCTGCAACGAAGGCCCGTCGCCGAAGTCATCGCCGCCCGATCGCCGTGGCGGGATGCCCGGCGCCGTGGTGCTCGCCGACACGACCGGCGGCGGAGGCTCGATCGCGACGGGCGCCTGCTGCGCTGACGGCGCCACCGGCGGTGGTGGTGGCGGCGGTGCGGGGCGAGTCGGGGAGGTTCTCGCGCCCGCCTCTGCCACTGGCGTCGTCGGCGCGTCGCTCCTCGCTTCGGGGGCAGAGCCTTGCGGGCGGGCGCTGGCGGTCGTCGTATTCGCCGTCGGGGATCTAGGGATGCCCGTGTCGCCTTGGGGCAGCTCGTCCTCGGGAGGCTGAGCACGCGTCGGGGTCGACGGCGATGGCGGAGCGTCGCTCGCGGGCGCCCGATCTGTCGAACCGCGAGGGTGAGGCGAGGTCGAGTCCTCCTGCGCGTGCGTGTCTTCGTGGTCGTAGCTCGGGCGGGGACTCGGGGCGCCTGGCCCGTGCGTCGGCGTTTCGTTCGGCGCTGGCGCCGTCGCTGGCTCGCCGTCTCCGAACTGCTCGTCGCCGCTCGGGCCGCCACCGGAGGGTGCGCCCGTGGGCGGTGGTGGTGTTCCGCCGCTCGGGCCTTCGCTCGATGGTGGAGCTTCTTCTCCGCCTGGCGTCCCTCCGCCGGGCGTCCCGCCGCCGGGGGAGCCGTTGGGCGTGAGCGTCGGGAGTTTCCGCGGCAGGCGCGGGAGCCGAGGCAGGTTCGGCGTGGGCATCAGCCGCGCGAGGCGCGTGGCGTAGTACAGGTTCGCGAGGCGGTTGGTGCCGTCGTTCGCGGCGCGTGGCCCGACCGTCCCGGCGAGGAGGTCGCTCGTCAGTCGGTTGCGTTGCAGGAAGACGGTCCAGAGGAACGCGGCCTGCAAGGCGAACGCGAGCAGCCACCCGAGGTTCGAGGTCGCGTCGTCCAGCGCGGAGCAGACCGCGAGGACGATGGCGAGGATCAGGCTGTAGATGACCTTCCGGGCGAGGTAGCCGGCGAGCTTCGATACCCATGCGCGGAAGAACTCGTGCCCGCGGCCGGGGAAGATGCCGATCAGGAGCGCGACCGGCGCGAACGCGAGCAGCGTCAGCAGCAGGATCTGAGCGAGGATGACCCCGACCGCGAGCGCGCCGAGCAGCAGATAGGCGCCGATCTCGCCGAGCAGAATCACGATGGCGAGCAGCAGCCGCTGGTACTGGCCGCCCTTGCCCATCGCTTCCGCGGCGGGCTCGTCGGACGGGCCTAGCGGGTAGGTGCCGTCGCTCTTGCCGGGGTCGGACGCTGGGAGGTCTTCGTTATCGCCGTGTTCGAGCGCTTCGTGCTCGGCGCCGCGGCGGTGTGACCCCGGAGGGAACTGGAGGAAATGGGTGGCGTACTTGTTGCGGTCGTTGATGCACGTCTTGCCGTTGGCTTTGACTTCGGTGCCGTGTTCGAGCTGGGCGGCGAGCTGCGTGTCGGTCGCCGGGTTTGAGCTGAGCGGTCTGACTGCGACCGATTGCGGCTTTCCGTGGCTGACGGTCGCGCAGTGCTCGATCCCGCCGAACTCGAGAACCGTCCAGGGGTTCAGGACGAGAAGTTCGAAGAGCTGGTCGCTGGCTGCTGTCTTCGCCTGCGATTCGTTGCCGACGCTTCCTTCGCTGCCGAGTGACAGCAGCGCCGTGGAGAGCTGATTGGACAGTTTGCTCGCCGGGGCGATCGTCTTTTCGGGCTGGGTGACTATCCCGATCGCGAGGACGAAGAACAGCGCCGAGACGGCGAGCGCCCCCGCAGTCTCCGCGTAGCGGCGCTGGATGAGCGCCTTCCACATCGCCCAGCAGCCGACGAGGGTGATTGCCGCTATCAGCCAAGGCGTCCCGAAGGTGCTCTCGTACAGGTTGTGGATCGCCTGGGAGACCGGCGCGAGCGCGCCCGATCCCGGCGTTGACCCGTTGACCAAGTCGAGGTTGAACGCGAGCGCGAAAAGGAGAATCACCCCGTTTGCGAGGAATGAGGTGATTTCCCACAGCACCTCCGCGCCGAAGTACGCGATCATCGGCGCGACCCCGGAGGCATCGACGCCGCTGGTGAAGCCGACGCTGATCGCCGGGAAGTACTGGTCTAGCTCGTAGTTCCCGACGGGGTAGCGGCCGACCCAGCCGCCGGGCGGGAGCTGCGGCGCCGGGTCGATGTTGCTGAACACGTCAGCGGCGTGCGCTGAGGGGTGCGCCCCGAGCAACGTCAAGAACGTCACGAAGAAGAGGACGATCAGGCTGCGGCGATGACGGCCAGCCCACCTCGCCGGCCGGAGGATCAGGGTCTTCATGCTTCGCTCCTTCCGGGCTGCTGGGGTGTGGTTCCGAGCGCTTGGAGGAGGTGCGGGTAGACGAGATCGATCTGCACCTCCCCTACGCGGCCGTGCAGGTCGCGCATCAGGCAATGCCCGGCGCGGAATTCGCGGACCTTGCCGATCAGCTCAGGCGTCGGGTCAAGGCCGATGAACCGCAGAGCCGCCGAGGCGCCGGCATCTGAGTCCTGCCCGAAGACGAACACGACGCCGATCAGGTCGGCGAGGTCCCCGAGGTCGGCGATCCTGTGAGTGCCGAGCAGCAGCGTCGCGTTGTACGCGCGGCCGAGCCGGACGAGACGGTGAATGATCTGCCGGCCCTGCGGCGAGGCGAGCAGGAACCAAATCTCGTCAAGGCCGACGATCTTGTGACGCGAGCGGTCCTTGGAGATGAGCTGCAGCGCGTAGGCCGCGACCAAGCTCAACGTCGCGACCGAGATCCGCTCCGCGCGCGTGTAACTCTCGCGAGCCGCCGTCGGTTCCGGCAGCGAGAGGCCAGGCATACGGATCGTCGTGACCGGCATCGCCGCCTGCACGTCGCTGCCGGCGCCGCCACCGAACCCGAGCCTCGCCAGGCCGAAGTCGCGGATTACCTCAAGCGCCTCCCCGGCCTCCCTCGCGCCGGCACGATCGGAGGCCAGGAGCTGCTCGACAACGCGCAGAAGGCTCCGCGATCCCTCGCGGACCGTGTCCTTCACCGCGAGCGAAACGGCGTTCTCCCACTGCGCAGGGCTGCCCGGCAAAAGCTCCAGCAGGTAGCTGCAGGCCAGCTCCTCGCGGATGTCCTCAAGCCCGATCCGCAGCGGATCGAGTCGCCCTTGCTGGGCCTCGGCGCCGGACAGCTCGAGCACCTGCAGCCGGTCGGCCAGCTCGGGCAGGTTCTCCCACCCGTGGTCGGGCTTCGGATCGAAGTCCACCACGAGCGATCCCCGGCGCTCGGCTGCGTACTCGATCGCCTGCGAGGCGACCGTCTTGCCCGACCCGAGGGTGCCGATCAGAAGGACCGCTGAGGCGCGATCTTCCCTTGGTGCCTGTGTCGGATCGAAGCGGACGGGAAGCGGTGCGCCGACCGGCGTGTACCCGAGATATGGGCCTCGCTGGGAGCCGACGATGCGGCTCGCCGTCGGGACCATCGCCCCGAACTGCTCGACAGTGAGCTGCTGGGTGTAGTCGCGCATCACACCCACCCGTCCGCTCGCGGGAGGTGCTCAAGCCAGAGCTGGTACTGAAGGCCGACCGGCCTGTGCAGCGCGAGGTCGCCGTACTGCTCCCGCAACGCCGCGACCCTGCGCTCTAGCTCCTCCTCGGTCGGGGCGCCGACCGCGAGACCGATCTGCCCGTAGAGCATCGGCGGGTGCCCGCCGGCCTGCAGTTGCGCCTCGTATTCGCGAGCGAGGACACGGTCGACGCCGGCAAGGACGCTCGGGCCGTGCGCGGCGCCATGAACCTGCTCGTAGAAGGCGTGCTCTACGTCCGCGATCCGCTTGCGGACCTGGGTGAGCGCTTGCCGGTTGCCAAGCCAGCGGCAATGCGCGACCGCGTCGACCGGCCACGGCAGCGACTCCAAAGGCGCGAACAGCACCTCCGCTGTCCAGCCGGGGAACTCGGGCGCTTCGGCGAGCGCTCCGACACACAGCAGCGCCTGGTAGGAGCGGCCTCGCTCGCTGTCCACGATCAGCGACTGCTCGCGCTCGGTGATCGCGGCCTGCGCGCACTGGCGAAGGTCGCTTGAGAGCGGCTCGAAGGAGACGCCGCCGCCGGGCGCGGAGACGATCAGCGCATCCGGGGACCAGTGCCGGTCAAGGACGGGCTCGCCGATGCCGCGGCAAACCGAGCGGCGCAGCAGCCACTGAAGCTCTACGGTCCTCGCACGCCGCGAGGCGATGACGCCGTTCAGCCGCTCGAACGTGCGCTGCTCGCGCGTCTGGAGTTCCGAGAGCTCGCCGCCGGTGATCGGCGACGCCGAGCCGATCCCGGCCGCCTCCTCGACGCGACGACGAACTCGGTCGACGCTCCTGACCAAGCCGGAGCCGACGCCCGTCGGGCTCTTCCCGGCGAGCGATACCGCGAGGTAGCACTCGGGGATGTGCGAGCCAAGGTCGCGCAGCCTCGCCTGGTGGCCCTCCAAGAACGCCTGCCACGCGGCGGGGTCTTGGTGGCGGCTGTCGAGCAGACCGGAGGTGTGCTCGACGTACTCATCAGCCGGATACGCGCGGCTGACCCGCCACAAGCTGAAGTCTGCGCCGACGGTGTGCGCCAACCGCTGCAGTCGCCGCTGGAGCCCCCACTTGCCGCCCGTCGGCAGGTACGGATAGGAGGTCATCGCCAGCCGGTAGAGCGCGCCGCTGTCACCGCTTCGCCCGAGCAGCACGTTGCCGTGCGCGTAGCGCAGGGAGAAGGTCGTCATGGCCGGACCTCCACGACCTGGCCCTCGTCCAGCTCGATGACTTCGGCAAGCCGCTCGCCCGCGCGCAGGCGATGGCCGGCAGCGCGGCGGACGATCAGTCTCCGACGGCCGGGGATCGCGACCACCGGGCGCGCGAAAACGAGCCGAGCGGGGCCGCGCACCTTGCCGTGGTGAAGCACCGGGGAGTGCTCGTCCGGCGCGACCCACACCTTCGGTGCCCAATCGTGGGCTTCGTCCTCGGCGCCGATCGCGGAGTCGAGCGAGCGGCGAGCCGATCGCATACGAAGAGCCGCCCAGGAGGTGAGATAGCGGTGCGCTGGGCGTCCGTCCGGTGCTGCCTGCCCGGCGAGCGTCGCGATCATGCCCGGCGCGATCAGCAGCCGAAGCGGCCAATCGAGCCAGTCGAGCACGACGCCCGCCAGCAACGTCCCGGCGAACCCGGCAAGCGCCGCGAGGACAGCGCCCGGCCAGCCGTGGGAGCTTGCGCCGAGCAGCCCCACTATCGCCGCGGTGACTACCGCGAAGAAGATCGAGCGCTGGCTTACGACCAGCACCACGACCAGCGAGCAGAACGCCCAGCCGAGCCACTCAAGCGGCACGCCGCCCGGCACAGGCAGCCGCCGCCCGTCGATCGCGTAGACCCGCCGGTCGGGCTTGAATATCCGCTGGTAGGAGCGGATCGGATGCGTGGAGTCACTCATCTGAAAGCAGCTCCGCTTAACCGAAGATCTGTTTGCCGATGGCTTCCGCAGCGGTGGCAATGTCCGCCGAGGCGAACACCATCCACGCGACCACGATCGCCGCGAACAGGAAAACCGCCAGCTCCGTGTAGCGGCGATTGACGAGAAACATCAGGCTTACGACGCCCACGATCCCGCCGTACAGCTCCGTCGCGTACCCTTTCAGCAGGTTCGCGACGTTCTGCCCGACGTTGTTGCCGGACGCGAATGCCGCGACCGGGAACATCATCAACGCACAGATCGCCAACAGAAGGGCCAGAAGCCCGAGACGTCGTTTCTGTGAAAACACTGCAATCACCGCCTTTGCGCACTCGTTGATCCGGTGCTGGCGGGCTGCGTCGCAGTAACCGTCACACCGCTTGTGGTGGTGGGCACGCGGGATTCCGTGTTGAGCATCGAGAGCGCGCCGCGAATTAGCAGCAGCAGCACGCATCCCCACAACAACGCACGAGCCGCGATACGCGCCAGTCGCTTCACTCCGTCCGTCTGTGGGCGGGTGAAGCGGTCCTGGCTCTCACCTTTGTGGGTCCTACGAGGGTTAGTCATAGGGCCGAAGGTACGGAGCGGCTGTGCTATTTACTACAAATAACCATTTACGTATTCACGTAAATACGTAATCACTTATTTGCGGATTGCCACCGTGAATGCGGGCAGCGGTAATCGGCCCCGCTGCGCGGGGAGGAACACGGCTATATCGGCGGCGAGCTGGGACCGCGCGCGTGTTGGGGGCAGTCAGGTGAGCTAAACGTCGAGGCCGGCGATCGTCGCCAGCTCCTCGACATAGCCGCTGGCGCTCTGTGCCGCCTGCTCGACCAAGCGCAGGGCACTGAAGTCAGCGAGCGTGTACCACACGGTTCTGCCGTCCTTGCGGCGGCTCACCATGCCCGATTGGTAGAGCACAGCGAGATGCCGCGACACGTTCTGATGGGTCGTCGCGAGCTCGTCCGTGAGGTCTTGAACGGTCGCTTCCCCGCCCTCGAGCATCTTCAGGATGCGTATGCGATTGGGCTCCGCCACGGCCTGTAGTCGACGGGCCACAAAGTCCAAGAACGGGGCTGACATATTGGGACTCATCATTTGCCTCCAATGTCCACGGCGGCCTACGTCCCGTGAGCGCAGCGGCGCGCACCTCCAACGATGGGGTGTTTAGTTAACCCCACACCATCGTCAGAAGGGCCTCGCGTGCCGTTGGGCCACGGTGGCTGGGCCTTCCGTGTAACCCGCGGCTTACTTGCCTAGATATTCGAACTGTCCCTTTCGTGGACTTTGACCGACAGCGGGTCGGGAAAGTGGACGCCCCGGTCCGACCGACGGGTAAATTTTGAGACGCGAAGGACCCGGATTGGGCGGGATCTCGCTCGTGGAAACTGCGCGGCGTCTGTTGGGAGAGCGGGCTTGCGTGAGGCGTCGCGGGCGGGCGGCAGGCTGTGCAGACGCTCGGCGTGCCGGCGCGACCCGCCGAGCCCGGCGCGCATGACGTCGGCCGTGGCGAGCGGAATGGTGCGCCTGGCGGGTCGCAGGAGAACCAGGGAGAGTGATCAGACGCCAAGCCGCGCCGGACACGACGAGGGTCAGCGCGACCGCAGCGGCGCCCAGGAGGAGGCGGCGTCGGTACGGGCGCTGCACGTCATCGAAGGTGACGGTGAGCTGGGACGGCGCGTCGGGCGCGTCGTGCTCGGAGCCGGTGGGGTCCATACAAGTGAATGTGAACCGCGATCCCAGCGGAACACGAACTTCGCGGCCCTCGCGCTGCGGCGGGCCGGGTCACGGGCGGAACCGGGCCCGGCGTTCAGGCGATCATCCAGCGGCCTGGCGCCGCCTCAGACTCTTTGATCCTGCCTTCGCTCGCGAGCACGAGAATACGCGCCTCTACTCGGCTCTCGGGCTCGTTGAACGAGGTCGCCAGGTCGGCTGGACTCTGAGTCGCCGTGGCGCTGAGGTTCGCGTGGGCGGCTTCCCGCCGGTTCATCAGTCGACCGAGTATGAGCTCGTCAAGTTCCTCGTCCGTCATTCCGGGCGCCACTCTAACGACCTGACTTCCACCCCGTCCACGCGCGATCGTGCCCGTGACGATGCGACGGCGACAGCCCGTATCGGTGGGCCGCGCGGACAGCCCGCCGCAATAGCTCAACCTCTACTGAGGCGCTAGGATCGTGGTCCCGGCGAGATAGCTCAGTTGGTAGAGCACTCGACTGAAAATCGAGGTGTCGGCGGTTCAAGTCCGCCTCTCGCCACTCGAAAGCCCTGCAAATGAACGCTATTTGCTATTTGTGGTCAGGGCACGCGCTTACGGTCTTTGACGAGGTTCGGATGCTCTTGACGTGGTGGCCATCGCCTGAGCGAAGCTGAGACGGCGGTCGTTGCGCACGACGTAGTACATGGCCCACGGATCGCGGCTGGGGTCAGCTCGCGGCATGCGCGCCTCCGGTGGCGAGCTTCAGGAGTGCGGCGCTCAGCGCCCCGCCGATGCTCGTCTCGTGCCGGTCGGGCGCTACTCGCCAACGGCCATTCGGCGTCTCGGGGATTCCGGCGCGCTGGATAAGGGCCTCGGCAAGCTGGCTGTCAACGCATACCGATACGTCGTCGCGGGTTCGGCGTGCTTTCCGCGCGAGCGCGTGGGCGAGCACGTTTTCGGTGCGGGAGATTTGGGCGATCGACCACCCTGGCTGGTGTCTGGCCAGATGGCGGCACGCCGCCTCGCGCAATGGGCGCAGGTGCTCGCTTTCGCCGCGGTGCGGTCGCGCCGCAGACTCGCAATCGGTTCTGAAGATGACGTGGGGAAGGTGTGCCTGCTCGGCTGCGCTCATCGCCAGCAGAAGCGCTCGCAGCTCTGCCTCGCCGTTGTTCTTGCATTCCACGAGCCGGCTTTGGCTTTCGAGCTGATCGCTTTGGTATGCGATCCCTGCCCAGCCATTGCGGTAGGACGCATCGCAGTTGACGTAGATCATGGCGTCCCGGGGCTGTAGCTCGCCCTCGATCGCGTCGTTGGGCTCAGCCGGTACGAGGACGCGGTAGCGCATAGCCGTGGGCTATCGGGGGGCGGGGTGCTGGCGATCGCGGGGATTGAGCGCGCCGGCCAGCGCGTGGCCGCGACGTGGCGCTACAGCGCCCGAGCGGGCGCGCTGTGGGGGCGTCAGCCGGTCGCACTGGCGCCGCCTTGCTGGTTGGTGACGGTGGTGTTCGGCTCGCGGCGCATGATCTGTGGGAGCAGCAGGGACTGCCCGCGCCCGTATCCGGGTTGGCAGCCCTGCTCCCACGGGAAGCGGCCGGTGGGATCGCAGACGATGATCTGCTTCACCGTGGCCGTCCCGCCGTCGTGGTGGTCGCGTCGCCACCACTCGGCGAGGCCGAGGTAGGAGTCGACCATCCGGTCTGGAATGGGCGCGATCCAACACGGCACGTCGTTTGCGAACGCTCCGACCACGCGCCCTTCGGCCTCGGGTGTCTCCTCCAGCAGCGCGACGACCGAGGTGATCACGCGGATGCTCGCCTTCGGGCTGAGGCCGCTAACGGCTAGCTCGGGGTGACCGATGTGCTGGGGGAGGCCGATCGTGTAGGTGTAGCTCGGACCGCTGCACTCTCTCGTCGGGATCACCTGAGTCATGGTGTAGCCGTAGAGGGCGATCCGCGTCAGCAGAAGCGCTCGTGTACGTCCCACCTGGTCGTAGCTCACGCTTGCACCCATACCCACGCCTGCACCGTGACGCTTTCGACCGGGACGTCCTCTTCGAGGGCCTTCGTCTGCAGCGCGTCTTTTACATCTTGTGCGCTGAGCGATGGCACGTCGAACTCGTCGCTGCTCGTGATTTTCACAGTGAAAAAGCTGTCCATTTCTGTACCTCCCAAGCGGGGGGGCTGAGCCGGGTCGTCTCGCAGGGCGACGGGATGAACCGTGTGTGGGGTCACGGAACGTGGGTGCTCCCGTCGCCCTGCGAGACGCTCGGCTGGCTACGCCACTGCTGCCGCCTCTGCTTCCTCTTGCGCGCTTTCCAGCATCTCGCGGGCGATCAGCGTCCAGTCGTCGTCATCGAGCGCGGCGAGCGCGTCCTTCACGCCGCCGCGCAGCCCGTCCGACAGGCGGGTGACCGCTTCGGTTGCACCGGCGTGAATCCCCTCGGACATGCGCGCTTCGGCTGGCTGGCTGAGCCCCTCTCGGACCATCTCGACGGTGGCGCCTCTCACTGCCGAGTGCGCGACGATCGAGCGCACCAGGTCGAGCAGGCTGTCACGGTCGAATGTCGCGCCTTTTGGTGAGGTGCGCTCCTCGCCGCCGTCTGTGTCCTGCGAGTGTGGTGATCCCATGCGTTTTCTCCTTTAACTAGAACGTGCCTTGCTGGCCGAGACACGTCTAGCTCGACCGCAGGTAAAGATCAAGGCTTGCCGGAAACCTTTTTGTGACACTCGCGCCTCGCGCCGCGAAGGTTGCTTGTAGGGCGGCGGCTGGCCTTTGTTTATGACGGGAGCGATGGGCCTCCCGCCGCCCTACAAGTCGCATGGCGTGCCTCACCATCCCGTCAGTGGGACGCCTTGCTCTTCCGCGATGCCCACGCCCTCGCGGTAAGGCTTCCAGCCGAGATTGCCTGCCCGCGCGGGCTGGTAGCAAAAGGGGACTCCGGCCACTGCTCATCGATCCTCCATGTGGGCGGGGGTCTCGCCGCGCAGCCCGACGGTCGTGATGGCCTGAGCTTCGGAGCTCGCGACGCCTGCGTATGCCTCCCACGGGCACTCGGCCGTGTAGAGGCGCATCGCGAACCGGCGGTGGCCGAGGTCGGTCACGACGCCGACTGGCATACCGTCACGATTAACCTCGATGGTCGCGCCCATTCGGTGCGAGGTGATTTCGGGCTCACGCTGGCTCATCGGCGACACCCCGGCGGGATATTCGGTACACCCCACCGCCTCGTCGGATCGAGCACGGCGGGTAGCCGATCGAGAAAGACACGACGCGCGAGCGGTGAGCGGAAGTAGTGGTGGCGCACCGCGAACAGCCAGTGCCCCGCAAGCCACGCAACGGCGCCGGTGATGGTCGCTGCCGCCATCGTGAGCGACCCGGTCATCGCGGTAGCGAAAAGCCCGCCTACCGCAAGGACCGCCCCGCCAGTACGCAGCACGAATCCCCCAAGTAGCCACACTCCGAGCGCGACCAGCACGCCGCTCGCGGCAAGGCTCACCACGCCGCTCATCGCCTATCGAGTCCGTTCGCCTGCATCGGGACACACGTCTAGCTCGACCCGCCAGCACAAGTCAAGTTCGCCCGCGAGGTCCGCCGCACCCGCCTTTCGCCGGGCTCGGCCGAGCCGCGCGCGAGGGGCGGACGATCCGCCGCACCCGCCTTTCGCCGGGCTCGGCCGAGCCGCGCGCGAGGGGCGGACGATCCGCCGCACCACGCCATCCGGCGCCTCGCATCGTCGTCTTGGCGGTGTCCCGCGCGGGTGCTGGCGAACCGCGCCATCGACCTCGGAGGGCCGTGCGAAAGGACTTGACTTGCCCCGCCGGGAGAGCTACCACGTCCTCCGCCAAAGGCCCGGAAAGGGCTCTAACAAAGGAGAATCGAGCATGAGCAGCAAGACGAAGACCGAATCGAAGGGCTCGCCCGAGGAGGCCGTCAAGGCGGCGGTGGAGACGACCGCGGGCGGCACGACCGAGGGCATCGCGCAGGTCGCCGGGATCGGCCGCTCCACAGCCGGGAAGGTGCTCGGGCGGCTCGCCGACGCCGGTGAGGTCACCCGCCATCAGGGCGGGCGCGACCGCGGGAAGCGGCTGCCGGACCGCTGGACGCTCGCCGGGGTCGAGATGCCCGCCGCCTACGCCGGGCATGTGCTCGCGGCCGAGCAGCCGGCCAGTGCGGCGGGCGACGGCAAGGGCGCCAAGGCACCCGCCGCCGACAAGCCGGCCGGCGGGAAGAGCGAGCCCGCAGACGGCAAGCTCAAACCGGGTGGTCTGGACCCGCTCGTGCTGGGCTACCTGGAGGACAACGCCGATAGCGGCCCGCATGGGCCGACGCAGGTCGCCAAGGCGCTGCAGCGCTCCTCGGGCGCGGTCGGCAACTGCCTCGCGCGGCTGACCGAGGAAAAGAAGGCGAAGCTCGTCACGGAGAAGCCCCGCCGCTACAGCATCGCCTAGCCCGTGCCGGTGGCAGACCACAGTGCTCGGCCCGGCTCCCCTCACCCTTCCGCCGCTCACCTTGGCGGTAGGGGCGAGGGGGCGGGCTGGCGCGCAATCCGTCAAGCGAAGGAGCGCAGACCACCAATGATCGATGACCCGCAGGCCCAGGAGATACTCGCCGAGCTCGCCGAGTCGACCGCCTCGGCGCTGGTCGCATTCGCGCAAGCGATCCGTCCCGCGTCTGACGCTGCCGGCGGCGCCGACCTCGCCAACGCGGGGCTCGGCCGCCGCCAACAGGAGATCGCGGCGGTCGCCGGCCTGGACACTGAGGAGGGCATGTCAACACGCGAAGTTGCGTGCGCGATCGACTACGACGCGGCGAACACCCACACCGGGCTGTACGCGCTCGCCGCGCGCGGGATCGCCGAAGGCTTCAGCCACGGCGATCACACCCGCTGGCGGCTCACACCGAGGTATCGCTCGGCCAACCCGTACCTCGCGGTCGCGCAGCTGGTCGCCCCTGGCGAGTGGACGACCTTTGACGACGTCTCTCTCGTAGTTCACGGCGACCTGCGCCACGGCCGCGACGTCGTGCGCGCAGCCGTTGAGCTTCCCGACTTCCCCGCCCACCGGGTGCTGCCGCCCGGTGGGCAAGTGCCGCCGGCATGGCGCAGCTACGCGACCAAAACCCCCGACCCCGGAGAGTGCGTGCGGCTGCTCTGCGAGGAGGGCGTTCCCGTCGACGGCGATGGGCGCGCTTCGCGCACCCACTACACCGGCTGGGATCAACTCGCCGAACGCGCCTGCGACGCCGGCCGGCTTGCATGAACGCCGGCACCTTCGCAACGGGAGTCTTACCAAGTTTTAGAGGGTTTAAGCGATCTCGATAAACCTCCTATCACTCCGTACACGAGCTGCTACCGCGTAGCCGTCTGTCTGGATCGCCACCTACTGTGCATCGGTTACCGTATGGCTCAGCTAGTCGTCATCCCAGAGATCGGCGCCGACGACTTCGTGCGGCGCTTCTCGCTGCGCGCGCCCAACCTCATGTGGCTGCTGGGCGCTGGCGCGTCGGCCGCGTCCGGCATACCCACGGCGTGGGACATGGTGTGGGAGTTCAAGCAGCGGCTGTTCATCTCCCAGAGGCGAGTCTCCGCGCAGGCGGTATCCGATCTCTCTAGTGGCGCGGTGCGCGCCCAGTTGCAGGCGCATGTCGATGGCTCCGAGGGGTTGCCGGCGGCAGGTGCGCCTGACGAGTACGCGGCGCTGTTCGAGGCGGTATTTCCCGCGGAGGCCGACCGGCGCGCCTATATGGACGCAAAGATGGCTGGCGCGCGACCGTCCTACGGGTATCTGGCCTTGGCCATTTTGATGCGCGCCGGCCGCTGCCCAATGGTCTGGACGACCAACTTCGATCCGATGGTCGCCGATGCGTGTGCGCGGGCGTTCGGGACGACAGGGAGCCTGACCACCGTCGCGCTCGATGCCCCAGATCTGGCTGCACAGCTCATCGGCGAGGCACGCTGGCCGCTGGAGATCAAGCTGCACGGCGACTTTCGCTCGCGACGGTTGAAGAACACGCCGGATGAGCTGCGCCATCAGGACGCGCGCCTGCGTCAGGTGCTCGTCGACTCCTGCCGGCGCTACGGCCTCGTGGTGGCGGGCTACTCGGGACGGGATAGCGCAGTAATGGACGCCCTGGAGGAGGCGCTCGAGGTCGACGGCGCCTATCCTGCCGGCCTGTTCTGGCTGCATCGCGGCGAGGGCGAGCCGTTCGAGCGCGTCGGCCGACTGCTGGCCCGTGCGGCTGATGCAGGCGTCGACGCGTCGCTGGTACGCGTGGAGAACTTCGACGAGGCCCTTCGCGACGTCGTGCGCTTGCTCGACGGCCTGGACACCACCGTCCTGGACGACTTCGCCGAAGAGCGTCGGCGCTGGTCCGGCGCCCCACGCCCGACTGGCGGACGCGGCTTCCCGGTCGTGCGCCTCAACGCGCTCCAAGTGGCCGAAGCACCGACGGTCTGCCGCCGTGTGGTCTGCTCGATTGGCGGGTACCGCGAGATCGCTGACGCGGTCGAGCAGGCCGGCGTCGACATCCTCTTCGCGCGCGTGAGGTCCGGCGTGTTGGTTTTCGGCGCCGACGCCGACGTGCGTGCCGCGCTCGAAGACCACGACATTGACGAATTCGATCTCCACACGATCGAGACCAAGCGCCTTCGCTACGACTCAGGCGAGCGCGGCCTTTTGCGCGATGCGATGGCTTGCGCCATCTCCCGCCATCGCGGCCTGCTGCGCGTCCGGCGACGTGGTAGCGACCTGCTCTACCCGGCCGATGCTGCCGATCCGGCGTGGATTCCGCTGCGCGGGCTTGTCGGCGAGCTGACCGGAACAGTGGGAGGTCACCCCGAGCTAGCCTGGCATGAGGGGATTGGCGCTCGGTTGGACTGGGCCGACGACAAGCTGTGGCTGCTCATCGAGCCGCGCTCCATCTTCACCGGTATCGACCAGGCCAACAAGGCGGCCGCCTCCGACTTCGCGCGCGAGCGGACCGTCCAGCGCTATAACCGCCAGCTCAACGAGCTCATCGACTTCTGGAGCCGACTGCTGTGCGGCGACGGTGGCGAACTGCGTGCGCTGAGCATCGCCAACGGCGTCGACGCGGTCTTTCGCCTCTCGCCCACGACGGCCTTCTCCAGGCGGGTGCGGGCATGAGCACTCAGATCGCGCCGCACCTCTGGCTACCTGAACCCGAGCTGTCTTTTCATCCCGATCGCAGCTCAGACCGTCACGTCCACCCGCTGCGCGGCCTGCTGGCCTACGGACCCCACTCCAAGGGCCTCGTACCCGACCCCATCCGCGTAGCGACGCTGGCGCCGATCGGTGAGAGCGATCAGTTGTACGGGTTCATGAAAGAGCTCAACTCCTCATACAAGCCGCTCGAGCGCCGCGAGTACCTGCCCGAGTGGCCGGGGTTCCACGGCGTCTTCGGCATCCGCATGCGCGCGGCCGGCGGCGACTGCCACGCCGAGCTCGACGACCAGCTCGAGACCGAGTTCCAAGCGTCACCTACTCCTCACGTCCTCCTTGCCGACCGCATCATCCGTGCCATCCATGCCCTTGAGGCCCACCGCGATGCCTTTGACGTTCTGTTCATCTATTTGCCGTCGCGCTGGACGCCGGGCTTCTACGGCGGCCCCGACGAGGACTTCGACCTGCACGACCACATCAAGGCCGCGACGGCAGCCCGCCGGCTGCCCGTGCAGATCGTCCGCGAGGACTCGGCGCTGTCTTACCGCTGCCGTGCCTCAGTCATGTGGCGGATTGGTCTGGCCCTTTACACCAAGGCCGGCGGGGTGGCCTGGAAGCTCGCCGAGAGCGACGAAGAGACCGCCTACATCGGCATCTCCTACGCCGTGCGACCGCTCGAGTCCGACCGTCCGCGCTTTGTCACCTGCTGCAGCCAGGTCTTCGACGCTGAGGGATCCGGGCTCGAGTTCGTCGCCTACGACGCCCATGAGGTCGAGGTTCAGCGCGACAACCCATTCCTGTCGCGCACCGAGATGTTCCGCGTGATGACACGCTCGATCGAGCTCTACCGCCGCCGACACGCAGGCCGCACGCCCCGACGCGTGATGGTCCACAAGACTACGGAGTTCAAGCCGGACGAGGTCGACGGCGCCATGCAGGCGCTGCACCTCTGCGAGGCCGTCGACCTCGTGCAGGTCGTAGAGGACACCGGGTGGCGCGGCGTGCGCATCGACCGCGCCAAGGGCGGCGGCACCAAGGGCAACCCAGCCGCCTATCCCGTCGCGCGCGGCACGGTGATCGGCCTCGGCCCGAAGGAGGCGCTGTTGTGGACGCACGGGTCGGTGCTGGGCATCGACCAGCGCGGCTCGTACTTCCAGGGCGGGCGCTCGACGCCGCGACCAGTGCGCTTGGTGCGCCACGCCGGTCACGGATCGTGGGATGACACCGCCCGCGCCGTCTTGGCCCTGTCGAAGATGGACTGGAACAACGACAATCTCTACGACCCGCTGCCGGTGACCATGAGCTACGCCAAGGTGCTCGCCCGCGTCGTCAAGCGTATGTCGGGCCTGGGCTCATCGCCCTACCAGTTCCGGTTCTTCATGTAGACGAATATCTGGCTGCTCGCGCCAGGCGAGCGGAAGCTTGCGTCTCGCCGCGCCCAGCACCACGCCGAGCGTGTCGACCTCGCCGAGAAACAGCAGGAGCTCAATATCGGGATCTTCTGGCTGGTGAAGGACTGAGCGTGCCTGTCTCAAAGTCGCCCGTTCTCATCGCCACACCACACGTGTACTCTCCGGGCCGGTAATCGCAAGCACGCCACGGCCGGGCACTCGCTGGCCTAGCCTTTCTCACCACGACCGAGAGCCTTGCGGCGCTGGTTCCTGTCGTGAATTAACCCGTCCGGTAGGGCAGTTAGACGTGTGTGCCGTCAACACGATTCAGCGGCGGTGCGGTCTAAGCGAGACAAGCCGCGCAAACCGGACCAAAGCACCTAACTCGCAGGATTGCAGCACTTCACCTCTAGGCCGGTGAAGCGTCGCTGCTCGCCCGCGGGCGGGAGCCGGGGTCATGCCAAAGGGAAAGAGGAATAGATGACAAGTACATCGGGCAACGGAGAAGTACGCGACGCGGTGGGCACGACGATCGTCGTCTTTGGGGACATTCTGCGAAACAAGCCCATAGTGGATGAGCTACTACTCGACGGCTTTGACGCTCGAAAGGCACCCAATCAAGAGTTTTTGAGATTGTGCTGCCAGCCTGGGGATGTCGAGCTACTGATCTTCGGCTGCGGGCGCGACGCGGCATCGCTCGCGGTGCTGCGAGAACTTCGGGCGGGCGCGCTTGCCCCGGCGGTTAGCTCGACGATGCGAGTTCTATGGATCGCGCCGGGTGATACGGAGAGCGATGTGCTGCGCGCGTTTGACGCTGGAAGCGACGATGTGATCCGAGAGCCCGTTTATCCACGGGAGCTACTCGCGCGGATCACCGCCCTCGTGCGTCGCTCACCGTCCCTCGCCTCGTCGGGCTTGGTGTCGCTCGGCGACCTCGTTATCGACCTGGAGGCGCGAAGCGTCACGTTTAACTCTAACCCGGTCGTGCTGCGGCGGATGGAGTACGAACTGCTTGTGTGTCTCGCACGCTGCCCTGGGAGGGTGTTCACGAAGTCAGAGCTGCTTACGGACGTGTGGGGTTACAAGGCGCTCGGGAACACCCGCACGCTTGACTCGCATGCTTCACGGTTGCGCAGCAAGCTCGCGGCCGTGGGAGCCGAGGGCTGGATCGTCAACGCTCGCGGGGTCGGCTACTCGCTGTGCGTCAGAGATCGCGCGGCCGTTCGATCACCGGCGGTCCGCGCGGCGTGAAAGTTGCGGTCCGCAGTGGTGCAGGTATGTGTCAACTGTGCATCCTGGGCCTGACGGTGGGCGGGGTGTGCGTATGTTGGTTGTCCTGTAACCGTAAGCCGTTGCGCCGGTGCCGACGGCGGCCCGTGAAGTGACGGCATAGGAGGTAACAGGCGAAGTGAACGACCAGTCCAAGCGCGAAACCCACCCCGAGGAGACCATCCTCGACCGGGCGCTCCTTGACCTCATGCTCCAAACGTCGCACCCGTGGACCGAAGCCGAGCTAGCCCGCGCCGCCAGCCCTCGCGGTGAGGTCCCCGCGGCGCTCACGCGCCTGAAGGACGACGGGCTGATCAACCGTTGGGGCGAGTTCGCCGCTGCCAGCTACGCGGCGCTGCGTATCTGCGGGATCAACCACGACCACGACAGCTCCTCCGCACACGAGCACCGCGACGAGGCCATCGTGCTCGAGCTGATGCTGGCCACCACCAACGGCAGCCGACCGCTGTCCCGCCAAGAGCTACTGCGCGAGCTCGTAAAATCCAAACGAAAGCGCAACCGGATCACCGACGCGATCGACAGGCTCGTCGCCGCCGGCCTGCTGGACAGCTCCGAGGGCATGCTGTTTCTGTCCAGGGCAGCGCTGCGCTACGACCAGCTAACAGTATGAGCGGCGCTCCAGCGCTCGCACTCAACAACCCCGCTGCCACCAGCCCGACGCGGCGCGGGATACGTGAGCAGACGGTGAGCGAACGCCGCAGGATGTACCTCCGGGCGTGCGCACTGATCGAGCACGGCTATCGCCGGCCGCTTACCGTTTCGGCGGTCGCCGCGATCCTGGCGATTTCCCCTCGACAGCTACAGCGCGTGTTCGAGCAGTTCGGGAGCCGCACCTTCCGCGAGGAGCTTCTCTGGCGGCGGATGACTGCGGCCAGTGAGCTTCTGGCTCACCCGATGCCGCCGCTCGCCGAGGTGCCGCGGCTGATCGGGTATAGCCGTAGGCCGACCTTCGCACGGACCTTCCGGCGCTGCCACGGCGTCTCACCATCGGCGTATCGCCGCGCGCGGCTCGCTCGGTGTTGACCGCGCCCGGCAGGGCGTCCGCGGAAGGGGTGCGAGCCCAGCGACGAAGCTGGCGACTCGTAGCTCCCGCCAGCATGCCCAGCCTCCGGTTCCGTGTGGCGTTTTCGCTGACCTGCGCCTCGGTCATCCCCGGCAAGCTTTGCACCTAGCAGAGACGCGGCGCTTATAGCAAAGCGACGCCGCTGCGTGGCGCGCAACCCCGTCGGCCTCGCCGATGAGCGCCCGGTGGGCTGCAGGATCGCTCCCAGCGTGTCCACCCGCGGGTCAGGCTGGAAGTCCAACGTGCCGAAAAGGACTGAGTAGGCAAGGGGACGTCTATGAAGCCTATGCACGCAAACAGCAATCGGCCCAACGGCGGCGCTCCGCGGGCGGAGCGCGCACCGGGGACTGGAGAAATCTGTTGTCTCCCGGAGGGTGCTGCTCGCATGAACCTATTGATGGAGAGTTCAGCCCAAACGATCACCAGGCCCCGGCTGATGGGGCTGCCGATGGTCTCGCGCGCGAGCACGCGGTGGATCGTCAGGGCGCCCGGCCGCAGCGGGGTGCTTTCCCCGGACGAGGCCGCGCACGCACTACAAGGCCGCCGCGCCGAGCTGCGCACGGCGGTCGACCGGCGCAAGGACGCCAGCTTTTTGAGCCCAGGGGTGCGCGATGAAGTCGTGGACGAAGCGATCGCGGTCGTGGTGATGTCCCGCAAGCCGATCCAGAACGAAGAACACCTGCAGGGCGCGTTCTGGACCTCCGTGGGCTATCTCGTGGCCGAGCGCAGGGCCGGCCGCCACGAGCTGCGCGTCGGGTCACAGCGCCGGGTTGCGTTCGAGCCGCTGGCAGGCGAGCTCGCCGGGGAGGACGAGCCGTTTGACTTCGTGGAAGCCCGCGATCGTGTCCTGCGCGCCGCGGACTTGATCTCCCAGCTAGATCCGCTGGAGCGTCGGGTGCTCGCGATCATGGGCGGCTACGGCGTCGGCGTGAAGCGCGCCGCGAAGGCCCTGGGCCTGCCTGTCAAGACGGTGCTCGCGGCCTCGCGCAGCGCGAACCGCAAGCTCGACCACGTCACCGCGATCCTCGCCGCTGGACGTATGTGCGAGTACCGCGCCGGGGCGCTCCGCGCGCTCGCCGACGGCACCGGGCTCGAGGAAGACGCCAAGATCGCGCAGGCGCACCTCGACGCCTGCAGCGCGTGCCGGCGCGAGCATGTCCTGCTCGCCCGCGAAATGGCAAGCGTCCAGTACAAGCGCGCCGCGAGCGCCGCCCTGCTACCAGGGCCGGTCGCACTGCCACACGCCCACGGGTGGCTGGAGCGGCTACTCAGCCTCGCGCATAGCAGCCGAGTGCCCGGAGGCGGCGCGACCGCCGAGCGCGCCGGGCTCATGCTCGGCGGCGGAGCCGGCGCGAAGGTCGCCGTCGCTGCCGGCGTCGGCGTGCTCGCCGTCGCCGGTGCCGGAGTCAGCGCCATCCACTCCCTCCAAGGCTCCACCCCAACCACCCCTCGCCACCGCGTGTCGCATCCGCTCGCGCGCACCGGGGCGCCGGCCGCCACCAGCATCGCGCCGGCCACCGAGCCGGGAGCGCTGCCCACCACTCAGGCCGCCTCCCCGAAACGGGCACCCAGCACCGTGCGGACCACGGATCGACCGCGACGCTCGCGGCCACCGAGCCGCGGCCTTGGATATCTCGCGATCGGCGGCTCACCAGCCACCACCACCACCACGGCGGCGACGGCGAGAGCCGCGAGCACATCTACAAGCAGCGAATCGGGACAGGGCGAAGGCCAGTCCCCGACACCACCGACACCGACCGGAGGCGGAAGCCTCAACTACCTCGGCCGCTGAGAACCGATGCGACCACAGCACTGGAAAGGACTCCGAGCATGACCAGCACCCCGACCCGTCCCCGAGCCGCCAGGCGGCTGATCGCGCTCATCGCGACCACCACGGCTCTGCTGCTTCCTGGTGTCGCGTTGGGTGCTGAACCAACCCCGTCGCCGAAGCCCCACTACATGGCATTCACCTCCTGCCGCGAAGGAAGCGAATTCGCCGCTGAAGGTGACTGGCAGGCAGTGCAGGAGGGCACCTATCCGATCACCGAAGGGGCGTACTCGACCTGCAGCGAACCCGGAGGCGCCTTGACTCTGCGCGACCAAGGCTCGGTGGACGACAGCCCAGGATCGGGACCGGCGTTTCTTCTGCGGCCTCCAGGGGTGATCGAAGCCGGCGTCATCCGCGGCGGCATCATGTCCCCCGAAGGCCAGGCGTTTATCGAGGTGCCTGGAACGTCGCCGCAATACCTCATCTTCTGCATCGCCGCGGAACTATGTAAGAGCTGGCGGACCTTCGAAGTGTCCGTGCCCGCCGGGGCCACGGAGCTGATGGCCGCCGCCCAATGCACCGAATCGCACAGCAGCAGCTTCTGCTCAACCTTGGCCACCAACGCGGAACTTCAGATCACGAGCTCCACGCTGCTGGTGCGAAACGAAGCGACTCCCGAAGCATCGAGCGTCGCCGGGTCGCTCACCGAAGGCCCGGTGAGCGGCAACGCAGCCCTCACCCTCACCGCGCACGAGAAGAACGGCACAGGCATCTACAGGGTCAGCGTCCTGATCGACGGGACACAGGTGTACTCCGCGACCCCGAACCTCAACGGCGGGTTCTGCGCCCCGCACGGCACCTACGACGGCGCGCTGCTCTTCCACGGCTCACAGCCCTGCCCGGCGGAAACTGCTGTCCGCGCCGAAGTGCCGACAAGCTCCATCCCTGAAGGCCAGCACCGGGTCGAAGTCGACGTCGAAGATGCCGCCGGCAACCGCGCGATCGTCTTCGACAAGACGATCCAATTCGCCGCCCGCCCGGCCGCGCCGCTGAGCCCGGCGCCCATCGTGGCAGCCACGCCCGAACGCGGCCCGTGTAACGGGGCGCCGTGCGTCGAAGCCGCCAACCTCACCTCAACCCCAGGCGAGGCGAGATCCTTCAACAAAGGACTGAAGCGCTCGACCGTCACGCTCACCGGCCGCCTGGCGAGCACCACCGGCACCTCGATCAAGGACGCGCAGGTCAAGCTCCTACAGCAGATCGTCGGCTCCGCCACTGCGACCCAAGTGGCTACGGCGAACACGAGTGCCGACGGGTCGTGGTCGCTGAAGGCGCCCGCCGGCCCATCCAGGTTGCTGCGAGTCGCGTTCTACTCGCATACACTCGACATCGTGCCGGCGGCGACACTCGACTTTCACGAGAACGTCCCCGCAACCATCTCGATCCACGCCCCCCGGCACGTTCGCCTCGGGCAGTTCTTCAACTTCTCCGGGCAGCTCACCGGTGGCTACATCCCTCCCGGTGGAGAGGAAGTCCAGGTGCAGATCCAGTACGGCGGCCGGTGGCGCGAGCTTCAACTCGTGGACACCAACAGCCGCGGAAAGTGGAAGTACCGCTACGCCTTCACCCTGGAACCAGGCACCAGGTGGGCGTTCCGCGCGATCGCCGTGCGCAACGGCAGCTACCCCTTCACAAGCCACGAAAGCGCCACCATCCACGTCGCCGTGCGCCACTGAACCGCCCGACGCTCAAATTAGCTGTCGCGCAGGAGCCGCGGCTCGCAGTCCTCCATATTGGGCCCGCTTTTCGCGGCCCCGAAAGTCACCGAACGGAGGATTGATGAACACCAAGCAGGCAACCAAACGTCGTGGCCGGCGCGGGCTAGCGGTCCTGGCGATCGCGGTGGTCGCCGCGCTCGTGGTCCCGGCCTCCGGCTGGGCGGACTCGATGACGCTCGCCGTCCCCTCCACGCCGGTGCAGGAAATCGGCGGGCAGGTCACCTGGAGCGCCGTAAGCGAAGAGCCCGCCTTGGCGGTCGTGGCGGCGAACAATCCAGGCGTGCCGTGCGCGTCCACGCCGGCCGCCGATCAGGGAACCACGCTGACGCCCGGCCACCTCCTCGAAGGAGGGAACGTCGGCAACTGGAGCGGCTCGGCGGACTTCACCCCGCCCACCCCCGGCGCCTACATCCTCTGCGGCTGGTTGGAGGAACCGGCCGGGCTGATCGAAACCGACGGCGGGCCGGTCACGGCCACCACGTCTTTGCAGGTGCAGGTTCGCGCCCCGGTGATCTCGCTGAAGCTCAGCCTCCCGAGGGTGCCGCAGCCTGGCTGGCCGTTCGTGCTGAACCTCACCGCTACAAGCGAAGTCCAGCGGCACGTCGTCGTTGAGGGCATGACCGCTACTAGGCACGGATGCCCAATCAACTACGGCGTCGAAAGCGACCAGCACCTGATCGACCAGGACGTAACCGGCGGGCCGTGGCGGCTCGCGAGCAACGTGGAACCGCTGCACCGCGGCACCTACATCTTCTGCGCGTGGGCGGACCCGACCGAAGATTCCGGCTTGGAGCCGCAAGCCTCCGCTTCGCTGACGGTCCACGTCGGCACGCAGGCGCCGGCATCGCGGCCCCGCGAGCGACACGGCCATCCGCTTGCCGGGCGGCCCGCGACTCGCTCCGAGTTCACGGCTATCGACCACTACTTCGGAGAAACCGAGCGCACCCTGCACGACAGACTCGCATGGGTGCACGTCAGCGCACGTGGACCGTTCGCGCTGGCTTACCTGACAGGCGGCCAGGACACTGCGACGGTCCTGCGCGGCGGCGGGCGGCACTGGAGGGGTCTCGCAACGATCTCCGACGAGGGGCTGCGCTGCGGCCTCGTTCCCCCGCCCGTGGTCGCCGAACTTCACCTCGAGCGCTACAACGAGGGGCCGCACCCCTGCGAGCCCTGAGCCTGATTTGGCGGGCGGGTCGAGCTAGACGTGTGTGCCGATGCGGACAAACCGATCGTCCTCTGCCCCGGCAAGCCCGAGTTGGTGCCCGTCAAACCGCTGTGGGGGTTCTCCACGATCGAGGCCCCGGATGCTCCCTCGGGGCTGATCGTCCTCGCCGACGAGCACCGCGCGCTCGCCCACTCAGACCCTGCCGCCGCTCTGGACCTCGCCGCCGACCCCGTCCGCCACCACCTCCGCGTAACCAGCGACCAATCGGCGATCGACCGACTCCTTCAGCGCTTCGGCCTGACCCGACTGCGCCCCTCAGCGGCCCGCGAGAACATCACCCCCGCGCTCATCGCATCGATGCTCGCCGGCGATCTGCGAAAGCTGCGTTCTGAGCGCCGAGATTCAGCCCGAGGACGAGCGGTTCGCGCTGGAGACGATCGACCGCAAGATCGGTCGCGACGGCCCGACTCACTCCGCCCACAAGACCACGGCCGGCATCGCTTGGGAGCGCGTCCTAATCGAGCGCGTCTCGGACATCGCCGCGCGCTACCAGCAGATCAGCATCCTCGCGATCCGCTGGAAACCCCCCGGCATCAGCCTCGACCTCGACGTGATCGTCCACGACCACGCCAAGGGCCTCGTCTGGGTCCTCGACGCCAAGAACGCCAAGAAGACCGACGACCAGCTGGCGAAAATGATCAGCCAGATCTACCACCTCACGAGACACTCGGACATGCTCGCCGGTGCCTCCACGATCAGGGGAGCGATCGTGCACCGCGGCAGGCAGCTGGAGCGCTCCCCCGAGCCGACCGAGCACCACAACGTCCTGCGCTGCACCCCACACGGCCTCCATCAGCTGCTCCAAGCCAGGGCGCTCCCCGGCACCGGCCGCGAACCGGGAACCCAACCCAAGGCCGCTTAGCTGGCGCTGCGGATTGCAACCCCTGACGACTACTGCGAGCATCTTCGCGGGCTTGCCCAGTGGACCGAGCCGGAGGAGCCCGTATGAAGCACCGCCTGTTGGTCGATCGGAGCGACCCTCGCCACGCCTGAATCGAGCGTGGAGGTGGCGCCTCGACGTGTAAGTAAAGCGTAGGAATCCTCTAGAGGACGGCGGAGGCAGGTCACAATCATTGGGTGAGAGCCCTCGTGGTCGATGATGAGCGTGGTGTGCGCGAAATGCTGCGCCGCGTGTTGACCCTGGACGGCTATGAGGTGCAGACCGCTGACGGTGGCGCTGAGGCATTCGATTTGATCACGTGCGATGTTCCCGACGTGGTGCTGCTGGACGTGGGTATGCCCGATATAGACGGCTTGGAGGTGTGCAAGGGCCTGCGACGTGTCGGGGAGCGAGTGCCGATCTTGATGCTGACCGCGCGTAGCGCGATCAGCGACCGCGTCGAGGGCCTGGACGTGGGCGCTGATGACTACATGGTCAAGCCCTTTGATGTGGATGAGCTGAAGGCGCGTCTGCGAGCGTTGCTGCGCCGCAGTCGTGAGATGCCTGACGATGCGCCGCCGAAGCTACTTTCGTTTGCTGAGATCCAGCTGGACTCCGCAAGGTACGGCGCGCTCGTCGGGGACCAATTCACGGAGTTGACGCGCACCGAGTACCAGCTGCTCGAGCTGTTCATGTTGAACCCCGGGCAGGTGATGTCTCACAGCCATATCTATAAGCGCGTGTGGGGCTATGACTTTGGAGCGTCCTCGAACGCGCTGCGGGTGTATGTCGGCTATCTGCGACGCAAGCTCG